>Ga0325403_1000706_pt1 | contig 25130 bp, 8 predicted proteins | sample PopdelMetagenome_19_FD_205665 | JGI IMG/M metagenome (GOLD analysis project Ga0325403, IMG submission 205665) | Populus deltoides microbial communities from Bellville, Georgia, United States - Xylem-PdKOR-R4 | ecosystem: Host-associated > Plants > Phyllosphere > Stem > Wood/Secondary xylem... | reverse complement strand
ATAACATTGAAAGAATAAGAGTCGATCCACTCATATTGGAAGGATTGAATATTATAAATGCGAAAGGACGGGAGGGATCCCTCCAATTCTTTCTTTCTTTAAATCTTTATCCTTCTTTCAATCCCTCATTGTCAATCTCTCCCCATTTATCCATCATTCGCTCCTTTTCTAGTGCCAAACAAAACCTAAAAAATGGTGCATATTTGATATTATAATATATAGTATTTTAAAAATATATTTTTTTAATTAAAAATGTATTAAAATAATAATTTTTTATTTTTAATATTATCACATTAATCCCATAATAAAACACTTAAAAATATCAATTTCAAGTAGAAAAGCACTTTAAAAATTAAAAAAAAAACACAAACAATGTTTCTCTTTTCTAGGTGCAACCTATTTTACTTTGTTTCAAAAGCTTTTCTCCTCGATGAAGTTATGCTTTTGTGGTTTTTTTTTTTTTTTTTTTTTTTTTTTTATGTTCTCTTACTTGGTACATATTTATGATTATTTTAAAAAGTCTAAATAATAAAAAAATACATATCTCTTTTACTATAAATTTAAATAATTACAATTCTTAATACAGCAAGATAAGAATTCTATCATCATACATTCTAATGGTAATGAGTTATTTATATACCTTATTATTCTATTATGTATCTTAATAATGCACAAGAATTAAAATATCCAATAGAGAGTAAATTTAATTTATTAATAAAATATACACCTAGTTCACACAAATATGGCATGTCAATGCTATACATAAATATGCAATTAAGTAATGCTTCAATAATACAATATTTATTTGATAAATAAATATGTATAAAATCATGATGAATAGAAATCATAAAATTACTTACCATTTAACTATAAGACAAGGGGTCTATTAATGTGTATATAACATATTTAGTGGCCCCTAGAAAACTTTTTAAGCAGGGCAATTTGATTTTTGATAAATTAGAATATTAATTAACAAGCCAAGGTGTCTGTGTGGATGAATGTGATGATATATGTTTTGACCTCTTTTTACTTGTTTTTTTTTTAATCCAAAAACAAATAGCAAAAAACAACAAAAATATATTTTTGATGTATTGCGTTGTTTTGGTATTTTCAGTATCTTTTCAAGAAAATAAAAAATTAAAAAATCTATTTTTGACGCGTTTGATTTTTAACACGCTCATTTCAAAATCATTGATCAATTTTATTGAGTTAATATTAATGTTGTTTTTTTTTCAAAAATATAAAAATACAAAAAAAAATAATAAGAAAATTCAAAAACAAAAATATTTGGACATGGGGACCAAAAGTGCAAAAAGAAAAAAAAGAAAAGAAAAATGAGAGACCAATTTTTTTTTAGTTGCTTGGGTACTAAGCAATTTGGAGGAAAATGACAAGTTTGTTTTGCCTATAAATAATAGATGGTTGTACCCCACATAAAAAAAAAAGAGAAATTTGGGAGAAATTAGTTAGAAAAAAAAAAACACACACACATACTTTCTCTCCCATAAAAAAAAAAAACACTAAAATTACTCACCTAAAGAAAAAAAAAACCCCCTAAAAAAATATGACCCTTCTACAAGCTCACAGTCTCTAGACGTATCCATTCATAAAAATAAATATAAAAGATAGAGCCTCCTCTCTTAACACAGAACCTCTCTCATAGAAATTAAAAACCATTCTTTCTTATCTACTAGCCTAGTATCCTTCTCCACTGGTGACCTGAGCCACAATCCATCACACTTTCCTAAAATAGAAAAACCATTTCTCACAAGCTCTAGTTTTAACTGCCAAAACCAGAAGCCATCACCCATCATTATAAGTGGCATTACCACCAGCCAACCTCACTTCCAAACCCATCAATTGGCTAATAAAGCATCAACCCTTTTAACCCATAACTTTCTTCTCTCGATCAACACAACCCCTTTTCCACCTACAAACCGCCATGAGATCCAGTCACTATTAGTAAAACTAAGTTGAGTTTTTGTTTTCTAAAAAAAAGACCATGATGACCTCCATCCTTTCCCCTTTCCATTGCTAATGATGACAATGATAGCCCACTTATTGACAGCTTGTGATCCTCAAGCTCCTCCATTAAACCCATTTCTCTCCCAGCAGCCCACAACCATCATGAGCTACGCCACACAACCATCATCAACCATCCAAACCACCTATCTATGATATAGCTGTGATAGTCTTCTCTCTCTCTTCAAGTACATACACAAACTCATTAAGCTTATGACCTCAACTCCCCTCTCACCAATAACGAATCGAGAGGAAGAAGAAAATAAAGCCGACTGTGTTGTGTATTTTTGTTTTTTTACAGGACATAGTGAGAGTCACTGCCGACACAAGGAGTAAGAAGACAGGAAACCTCTCCAGATCCACCCATTCTTTTGGTTTTGTCTACGACGGCGGCACATGAAGACCACACATCGTCATTGTTCTTATGCTTTCAACCTTGATTTTAGTATACCCTAGACACATCAAACACATTGAAAGGTCAATCCATAACCTCAAATCATTTTTTGGATAAATTGATAAAATGTGGTGAATTTTAGGACAATCTCATTGTTGTGTATAAATTTTGGACTATTTGAACATTATTTGATTTGAATTGATGTGTGTTTTTTAATTTGCTAATTTGTGTTGTATTGTGCGTTTTATTTTTAAGGATGAGATCGGTATTTAAACATTAAATATTGATTTTTGGATTGTGATTGAATTCATGTTAATTTGAGTATTGATTATTTATTCATCGATTATGTTTGGTTTGGTGTTGAGTCGTTTGAGTTAGTATGTGATTTGAACAAAGTTCATGAAATTAATAAGATTTATGTATATTTTTTAATGTTGCTTGGTTTTGAGTTGATGATCAATAATTCATCTTGAGTTGATATCATGTTTAAATAAATTGATGAAAACACTTTATCTGCATTTTTCCAAACATGGCCTTGGTCTAGTTTTGATAAACTTTTAAATTTTTGGAAGATCATTTTACTATTAGTTGCAAGTTCCCTACATTTTTATCCCCACATATTTAATATTTGAAATCGTGACCTACACAAGAGGTGCTTTTTCAGTATTAAATAAACCAGTTTCCTTCCACAAAAACAACAATACAAATCTTTCTTTCATAAATACAAATTTTATATTAAATTGTGTATGGCCAAAGCTCTCAAAAATAAAAAATAAAATCATATTTGCATAAATAATAAAAATAAAAATATCAAGGCATGACTTTGTATCTTTAAAAACAAAAAAAAATTAATTATTTTTTTATATTCTTACATGCACTTTTGGATTTAATAATCAGTTTATTAAATCCATGAGAACTTGGATTACATTTCAAACACACCAAAAAAATTATTTTTTTAATATACGAGATTATGAACTTATACGTAAGATATATTTTTGATATTAAATAAAAAAAAAATTTATTTTATTTATTTTATTTGACATTAGAATAGTTAGATTTTAACCTGATAAGATAAGGACCTTCTTACTGAAGATGACTTTTCTTAAACCTTAGACAAACTAATGATTAGAAAACACAACATCATTTTAGTTTATCAAACAAATAAACATCGCAGCTTACCTTAGGTAAGGTATACTAGGGGTGATACATCCTCTCTATATACAACCAGTCCTTTTATCCAGATTCTAAGACCAGTTAGAGTTTCTAGTGATCAAAATATTAGGTGGCGACTTCATCTTTTTTTTTTTACTGATAAGAAATAAGAATTCTTTGTTCTTTTCCCATCACTAGAGAGATCCTAACCCAAGAGGATGATCATCGAGATGACGCATACGTACAATAATATAAAAAAAATAAATGAAGAATTATTTGTATATAGTTTTTATTTTTAAAAAAATAAAATTGGCACCAAGTTTTGATAGTAGTTTCAAAAGACTTCAAACTTTGGATTCAGGTCAGGATCAAGTTTTGGGTGATTGAGATTTGAGTTGGGACTATTGAAGTCTGAGATGGTTGAGTTTAGGTTGAGATTGGATTTGAGATGCGTGAAGTTTAGGCCAAGAATTGTGTCAGGAGCCTAAGAGTTGGTTCAAGATTGGATCTAAGGCTTCTAGGTTTCAAACCAAGACCTGGTGTAAGGCACCTAGAGTCGGTTTGAGACTAGGCCTAGGTTCAAGCTAGACCACAGTCTGAAATTCTTAGGAGTTAGTTTGGAACTTGGTCCAAAGCACTTGATTTTCACGTTGACATCAATGTCTAGGTTTAGGGCATTAGGGTTTGGATTAGGACTTAGTATGGATGCTTGAGGTACAGTCGAGTCTAAGGCACCCTGAGAGTTAGTTTGGAACAAGGTCCAAGGCTTATGGCGTTTAGCTAAGACCTAATTGGAGCACTTAATATTTGGGCCAAAACTAGAGTTTATATAAGGGCAAGGTTTGGGACTTCCAGAAGTTAGGCTAAAACGAAGATGAGACCAAGTTTGGGTTACCCGATGTTAGGCTAGAGCAAATTATGAGGAGCTTGGGAACTATGAAGCATAAGGTTTGAGCCAAGATCGGTTCGGAACATCCATGATTTGGGACATGACCAGGGTTGAAGTGCTCGGGGTATAAACTAGGGTAAGGTTGGGGGCGTATAGGGTCGAGTTCAAGTGTTAAGCTCATAACCCCAAAGACTAAGTTAAAATCAAATATGAGCATTGAAGTGTTGGGTTGAGGTTAATTAGATCCAAAGCATTTAAGTTTTAAGTCTAGATTGTCCAAAGACTAGTCTTAATAACTTAAGTATTCAATTCAATCCAAGTGCATTTTTTTAAAAAGGCCAATCAAACAAGTTTTCATTTTAAAAAAACAAAAAAAATAGAATTGATATTAAATTGCCTTTAATTATTTTGACAAAGTGTAATTTGTATTAAAAAATAAAATAATTACGTTTACTCCCCTAAAAACCAAGCATGCATTTTTTTAATAATTTACTAATGACTTAATAATTAAATTTTATCAATTTATTCTTTAAATTCATTTAAGAAGTGTGTGTAATATATACAAAAAAAAAATATAAGAAAAACAAATCATAATCAAAGGGTTAAGCAAAGAAAATAAAAAATGGAAGAATAGCTACTTATTATATTTAGATGTATTAAATAAAAATTAATTTAATACTTTTATAATTTCTTGAATTTTGAAGAAAAAAAATACCATACTACTTTTGTAAAACTATGTCAAAATATAATATTGAAAACATATAGAAATTCACATTTTCAAGTTCATCACTTAAAAGGAAGTTTGTAAATTTTTGTGTAACCATCCATTATAAATTCCATAATTTTCTACTTTAGAATAAGAAACTTGGAAGCTAAACATCCATGGTTAGTTTCAATAATATTTCAACAATCTTGGTTAATTTGGAAGCTAAACGTCAATGGTTAATGTTATAACCTGTTTTTGGGTTATTTCCCACATTTTTACCTTTTTTTGCTTTTAAAATAAAAAATAAATAATAATGACAAGAAGACTAATGATTTGATAAAATCAGGTTGAGGAGGATTTCAAATATAGAGAAAGATCAAGCTACAATTTTGAATGAATTAGGAGTTTAATTATGCCCCATCGTACCCAAGACTAGAGAGACAATGCAGATTTAAAGTTAAATTAAATTATTATTAGATAAATCTACATAAAAATTAAGCCTAGAGACAATTAGATTTTTAATAGACCAATTTGATTTAATTATGGGCTAAATTAAAAGTTTAATTATGTTTAAGAGTTAATTTGGGTCAAATTAAATGATTTAACTAATTGTAAGGACTTAATTATATTTTAAATGGGTCAAATTAATTTTATTAGGGACTTGATTGGTGAAAATTTAAGTTTGGGAGCCCAATTTGGGCTTAATTGAGAAGATTAAAATTTCAGGGGACCAAAAATAATTTTTACCAAGTCAATTAATTGAAATCAAGGATAAAGTTGCAAGAAAATCAAATTTTTGAGGTTAATTAGGGGTTAAATTGAAGAAATTAGCAGCCAAGGAATTTTTTGAAAAAGGCGTCGAACTCTAGGAACTCAATTGATTGAAATCAAGAATGAAATTGAAAAAAAATAAAAGTTAAATGGTCAATTGAGAGTCAATTTGCATAAATCCAAGACCAAGAACCACAATGAAAAAGGGCGTTGAAATTCAAGGCTAATGTTGAAGTTTGGCAAGTGTAAAATTGCATAAAATTAAAAGTTATAATCAGGGGTGCAATTAAAGGAATCAAAAGTAGAAGGACTAAATTGAACTTTGATCAAATTTCTAAATTAAAAGCCTAAAGCTTAAAAACATGCCAATCAGGGGTACAATTAAAGGAATCAAAAGCAGAATAACTAAATTGAACTTTAACCAAATTTCTAAATTAAAACCCTAAAGCCTAAAAACATCATCGTTTTTATTCTTTCTGGCCAATTGACACCACAACAGTTGTGGTGCTGACCTAAAGAGGATAACTCATGTAGCCTTAATTGTCAATAATTGAGATCTTTCCGGGCTGAATCAGGGGCTAAGATTTGTCTCCAATAAAGATAAAATACCCCCTTTCAACCCCTATAAATAAAGGTGGATTCCAGACATTAGGTATTAAGAAATCGAAGGCAAAAGTTGGTGAAAAACCAGGCTTCTTCCTAGTTTTTTTCTGTCATTATTATTCTTTCTCTCTCTCTCTCTCTCTCTCTTCGTCGTGCCCTCAGCCACGACAACCATGACGCCAGCCTCTCCACCAATAGCTCCGTTACGAGCCACCAACTCGACCACCATCAGGACACCCTTGCGTCAGGAATAACTATTGCAAACTTCTTCCTCTCCACCATAAGTTTTTTTCTCCCTCTTGCTTCTGCATCGCTAGATCCTCCACTAACATCACCGCCAGCTTGGTGTTGATATTCCAGCACGACCAACCATGACCACTACACTATGTAGCCTAGTCCCCTTCTTCTTCTTCAGCTCACCCAGCTCACCTAGCCACTGCATGTAAAACCATTATGCATGCAATGAAAATAATTAATATGGTTGTTAGGTCCGGCCAGTGACCATGTGGGCCTAGGCTGGACCCGTTTCAACCTAGCCTAGATGGCTGGGTCAGGTCTAGCCCAATGTAAAAAAAAAACAGAGAAGAAAAGGAGAGACCAGATCTATAGAGCAGCTTGTCAGCCCGACCCGACTGGGTTCGACCCAGATGGTTGGGCTGGGCCCAACCCATATAATAATAATATATAAAACATAAATGAAAAAAATGAAAAAAATTCCAAGGGTCACTTCAAAAAAAATTGTGGTTTTCTCGCATGTTTTTCCAACTATTTTGCATAATATTAGGTTGTAAACTTACACTGTAAGATACAAACCTGGTATTAAAAGATATTTAGTTTTCTCCAAAACTTTTCTTAAAAAACAAATTCAAAAAAAAAATTAAATTAATTTCCTCATTTTAAAACAACAAAAAAAAAAGAAATTTTTTGTTCAGAACTTAGGAATTAGTTATATTTAGGAAATAAATGTGATGCTAAAAGTTGAGTCTTAGAATAATTAGGCTTTAACTTAATAAGGTAGAGGTTTTTTCACAAAATAAGATCTATCTTGAACCGTAGACAAGATCAATGGATAGAAATATGATCTAGTAAAACAATCAAATAACAATGCAGCTTATCTTAGGTAGGATGTACTAGGAGTAATGCGTCTTTTCCTTGCACAACTAGTGTTTTACCCGGACTCTCGCAGAACGTAGATTTTCTAGTAATCATAATATCAGAAGGTGACTCCTAAACTTATAGTTATAATTTTATGATTATACTCAATATCTTTTTTTTCAACACACTCATGAGACAGATATATCGTTCGACTCCGCGCACACCAAGACAGTTAATTTCAATAATATTTCATCTATTTGGAAGTTACTAATATTAATCATTAGTTCTATATCCCGACGTTATGCAATGTATAGTTAATTTACATAACATCGAGTAGTTTGAATGCATAAAATTGAGTTTAGGATTATGTATTTTTAAACACATCCATACTTATACATAAAACAAGGATTTTGTTTTTAAAGAAATCATAAGTAACTATTATTTTTTAAATTGAATATTAACGTTTTAACATCTCTCTAATATTAATATGTAATTTCATGTCGTTCCTAATCAAAGAAAATAAAACCAACATAAAAAATTTATTATAACCTAGAAAATAGGTTAATCTCATTTATCTATTACATGTTTCTATTTATTAATCCATAAAATCCTAAAATAAGATTCGTAAATCACTCCTAACCTATATTATACACTATTGAAAATTTATTTTATCTATAAAAACACTAAAAATGCTTTAAAATCCTAGAAAACCAATAATATTTAAATCTAAATATAAAATAAAAACTACATCAAAGTTCAACAAATTATTAAATTTGAACCTTATTTTTTCATAAAAACTTTTTCATGGTTGTCTTATATTACTTTTAACTCCTTTGGACACTATAATTAAAAAAACTTGTATTAATTTTTTTTGACAAATTTTAATGATTAAGAAAATATGTATTAAAATAAACTATGTTTATAAAATTTTCATTCATACCTATACTATTAAGTTCTATTCACTTAAAAATAACTATTTCAAATAAAGAGATTCATTCTAATGCCATATTATTGCTTAAAAGGTTAGAAGGATCCAATATAAAACTTTTAGTCACATCATACTCTTTACGTATTCATATAATATATTTACTTGAATAAGTGGTTTTTGTTAGATAAAATAATTTAGAAATATTACAAAAACACTATAAAACAATTAAATAGTAAACTTAATTATTCAAAGGGAAGCATGTTGCTATTTTTTGTGTAACTAGTAACTCTAGATTCTGCAATGTTCCCTTTGAATTAAGTAAATTAGAAGTTAATTTTATGGTTAATTTACATAAATATGAGAAACAATTATATAACTACAAGCACCCCATTTTATAAAAATATTTTTTATCATATCATATCCTTATTTATTTCATAGATTATTTTCCAAAATGAAGGTGTTATTATATTTAAAATTAAGTTTGTAATTTCTTTTATAGAAATTAGTTTCGTAATTAAGTTTGCAATTATCTGTTTAATGAATTAAATGTCAAAACATTATTTTTTTGAGAGTTTCACTATTACAATATCTATTGATTATAGTCCTTTCTGAAAAATAAAAATCACTAAACAAAACTAAGCAAGAGGTGAATTATTCACTTGCTTACAAAGTACTATTCATTAAAATAATGCTTTAATTTTTTTTTCAATTTCATTTTATAAAATTGAGTTTATTAGGGATTGAATTTTATAATTTATTTTGATTTGTTTTTTTATAAAATCATCTTTATTTTATAACTCAGATTATAGGTTTAACATTTTAACCCTAGTTGACTTGAGTTTTTTTTAATCTTTTTTTAATTTATTATTTTTCAATTTCATCCTTCAAAGTTAGGTTAATTGAAAATTAGATTTTAAAATTTATTTTTGATTTATTTTCTATAATGTTATATCGGTCTCATGACCTGAGCCAAAAGTTTGGTAAGGTAATTGGATTTTTTTTAAATAAAATTGATTTTTTTTAATTTCATCCGTCAATATTGGATTGATTGAAAATTAGGTTTCATAATTTATTTTAATTTACTTTCTATAGGGTTACTATGGTCTCATAATCGGGGTTACAAGTTTGGCAGGCTAACCCATGCTGACGCGGATCATTTATTTTTGTACTTTTTTTAATTGATTTTTTTTTAGTTTTATCCTTCTATATTGGGTTGATTAGAAATTAGACTTTATAATTTGTTTTGATTTTTTTATTGGGTTATCTCGATATCATGACTCGATTATAGATTTGACAAGTTAACCTAGGTTGACCCTAGTCAATCTAATATGTTTCAGTCTTAATATTTTAAAAACGATGTCCTCTTGAAAAAAGCATTAATCAAACTAAGTTTTTACCAACTATTTAGGTTGTCATTGGACAAGTTAACCAGGTCATATTAGGTCAACCACCACACAATTTAAACTTTTTTTTACTAATTAAACCAACATACAACGTGACGTAAACCAATGATCTAGTTATATCTATAGTGCAACATAGCACTACTATGGTTTTTAACTTTTGTTACTAAGAATAACCTTCGTGCATTAAAGAAAAAGAAGAAGAAAAGAAAGAGACATTAATCGGTGAAGTAGGAGTGGCTTTTCATGTCAGTTAAGTAGGCAATCAAACTTCATAAACCAAAGAACTCTTTTTATTGAAAAGATAGGAGAAAGTGTGGTGGTGATATGACCATGACAATCAATCCTTACAATAGTCCCTAATTTGATATTCTGGTTAGTTTCAATTTAATTATAAAACTAGGGCTGACTTGACAGATCAATTCAAGACCTAGTTGAGCTAGAACCTGAATTAGTCAAGGTTAAAGAAAAAATAAGAGTGACACAGTCAAAAACCTAGGTCGACCATTACTCAAGGTAAAACTCATTAATAAGAACCTGGAGGTAAGAACCATTAAACCCAAAAATAAGAAAGAAACAACTCAAGAAAGCTAAAATTAGATCGATAGAAAACTTAACCCAATGATTACCCGAACCAAGACATCAAAGTTATTGGATGAAAGACCTCAACTCCTTAATTATTAAGAACTAAGAACTGGAAGTATAAGGAAGAACGCCTTAAAAACAGTTAATTTTTGATAAATCTTGGTGAGTTCAATAAAGAACCAAGAGTATAAGGAACCTCACCACACACATAATATTATTCTGAAATAAACAAAGTCTCGAAAACAAATCTAAATACAAGTTAAATAAACATATTTATACTAGGTAAAAAAACCCAAACAAGTCTGAAAAAAATAATAAAAGGGTACTGATCCAAATAGAAAAAAGAATCCTAAAGCAACTGGAGAAATAATATAAATCTTACACAGTAGTTTAGGCTTTATCATAAAGCCTTTTTTATTTTTGACTATAAAATATTAACCTAATATAAAACAATGCTTTTAAAATCTTCTGATAAAACTTTGGCTCGATCTAACGATAAGATTGAATGTTATTCTTGTTAGCATAAACCTATATTAGAAAAAATAAGCTTAAAAGTGCCTCTAATGTCATTGAATTATAATGATTGTTGTTGTATAATGAATCCTTGTAAAATAAGGATTGTTGTCTAATTGATTTTCTTAGAAAGTAAGGAATCCTTGCAAAATAAGGATTCTATATGTAAGTAAATATTTTCCTTATAAGAATCTATAAATCATATGGAAAACAATCATTTTCTGACTTTTTTATTTGATGGTGAACTTCAAAACTGACTTCAAACATGTCGTTTTATCTTATTTGTATGAGTTACTGTGCCTATGATATATGGATGGAAAATTCAAGATGTCTAGTTTCCATACCAACTAGATTCTCAACGTAATTGCATCTATAGCTTTTGATATGACTTAAACAGCATATGAAAACCTAGTTTGATATATTTGCAACTTTTTAACCCAAACATCACGAATCAGCCTAATCAATTTCTTTTGGATCTTATTGGTTTTAGACTTTCTAATTGGTCCAATTAGCACCTCTAATGGATAATTTGGTGATGTTCATTAATTTTCATCATTCCTCATCTCTTCAAAAGAATTCATCATCGAATTAATAATAGGAACACCATTTATAGGTAATACGTCCTTATAATCCTGCAATAAAGAAATAGAAACACTATTTTGCGTAGGTTTGTTAGCATAAAGAACATTATCAACAACACTTTCTTATATAAAACCTCCCATACTTTTTTGTTTTTCCCCTAACACTATCTTTTTTCTTTATAAGGGGCCCTTTTTATCTTTCTCTCTCCTTAACCAACTTATAATTATCTCTCATTTCAGAATAACCTTATTGTTTTCTCTCATCTTAAGTTTCTCATCCAAAACACCATTTTCTCTCAACCCAAAGCTCTCTAATAAACTCTCATATTGTTCCATAAGAACAATTGAAATATTTATTACATTATGGTCATTAGCTAGTACAACTTGTATGTGCTCTAAATGTAACAAACTCTTATTATTATCTTTATCCTATTCACCTAAGCTTTCTTAATTCATATTGCAATGATCAATTTCATAATCATTATTCTTGATATTCTCTTTAATTGCATTGGTTATTTCACTTCCATTATCTAGTGAAAGAACTTCAGAATTATCACAAATCTTAGAACTTGTCTCTTATTTTGCATTGTAATCATTATCTTCATAGACATCATTGTTCCTATCCTCCTGAATTTCATGCTTAATTTTCCTTTTATCCTCTAGTGAACGAGCTATGTCTTGACATTAAATAATTATTGTATCAATATTTTTCTCTGAACTCTTTCCTATTCTCTTTTACAACAAATCATAAGAACATAATAAGCTTTCATCCTTCCCACTCTTAGTTTAAAATTTGACTGCTTTGAATCACCATATCATCCTTTTGAGTCTTTTTAGCATTGATCTACAGCTTTCCATTCGGTAAGTAGTTTATTCTTTTAATCAGCATTGTAAGTTGTTCATCCCTGCTCACCTTGATGAATCTCATACAAAAAATTTTAACGTCAACATTCATAGCTTGGAACCTCAATTTCTCTTGTCTCCTTGCATTAGAAACCCTTTGGGATCGTCTTTCTTGCAAACTAGCAATCATCGCATCTTGTTTATCCATCATGTTAGAAATCTCACCAAACCTCACATCCATCCTTTTAATTTTAGACATTGTAATTAGCTCAATTAGCACCTCTATTAGATCCTTTGATGATGCTTGTTACTTCTCATTACTAGTTGAATTTTTTAATTTATTTTTATCAAAACGATATTGTTTTGATCCTTTTAAAAAAATTAAGGTCGATTCGAGTTGACCTAGGCTAAAATCTCAACCCGTGACTCGAGTCTTGACCATGTTTTATAACTATAGTCTCAATATTAATCTAAAAAAACCAAAAACCAATCTTTTCTATCACAATATAAATTTTGAAACTGTACTCTTTATTTTTATTAAAAGAAGACTATTTTCTTGATGAAAATTATTTTGAAAGTACCATATATATTATATATAGTTTTTTTATTCCTTTTTTTTCTCAATGATAAAATTAATTTTGATCAACTTGTCCTCAATTCGTTTTCTCCTAAACCCTTTTAGGATAGAGTGATTTTTATACCTTAAGTGCTAACGTTTTATGTTTTAGGTGTTTGCATACTATACTTTCTCACCATAGAAAATAAGAAGCATAACTTTTATTTATAAGGAAATCTAAAAACCCTATAAATGTCAAAATATCAACTTGCCCCTTAAATAATATCACATATATTAGGCTAATTTGATAAATTTATTCAATTAAGTCTTTACTTGATGTTTATAGGTTTAGAATTGTAATCCCCTATATTAATTACATTTTAGTCCTCAATTTCTAAAATTTATTTACAATCAAGTCACACTTGATTAAACATCTCATTTTAATTCCAAACTAATGATTTTTATGTGTGTGTGACTCATTAGGTTCCCTAATAAGTTGTCTCAAATATAAATCTCAATCCTAAATAAAATAGAACTAAATAAATTAAACAAATTAATTTATTATCAATTCAACAATCGATTGATTTATATTTAAGGATCAAGTATAATGTCTAACAACTTGTCATAATTCCTCAAATATTAGAAAACTTATAAGTGGTTTGACTTAACTTTTTAGTGATCAACTTCTCAGTGTAATTATTATTCTTTCATCAATAATGTTCCGATTAAGATATTATAGCATTAAGTGTGTTTGTTATGTCAAATCATGTTTGCTTTCAACACCATAATCGTTGATTATTTGAATAAGATTTGAAACTCATTTTACATCTTACCTACACAAGAATTTACAATCAACACTATTTGAGAATATATGAAACATTTTCTCTAATTCATCCAGGGTAATGAATCATCTCTTGATTATTTTAATACTTTTATATAGTTCATATTATACCCAATATCTGCTCATTTATTATACTTGATTAGAACAACTTGTAATAAGATCAAAACATAACACTCTCTATATAAGAAAACTTAGTGATTTCAAGTTTAAGAATCACTTACATAACCGTCATATGAGTCTTTCCATAGAAACAAATGATATCTCCATATGAGATTCTCATGTGGGTTAGTTCAGCGTATGTATCATTCGACAAACACCTCCTTATTAATTCTAAATATTCTTCATACCTCAACTTATGATAACAATTGTTTTCTTTCATAAAGAAAAAAAAACATAATATGTATTAGTCTCAACAACTCTAATTAATGTCTAGTCTTAATAGAATATTGACCATAAATATTTAGGAATAATGCTTTGATACAATACGAATCTCATAATTATAATTGCTTTAGAATTTCCATTGTAAAACATTTTTATCCCAAAAACTTTATCTTTACTCTAGATTCAATAATAAAATATTTGATTAATATTAAAGATAAATACGTCTTTATTAATAAATTAAATATATTTACATGAATAGAATCAATATCATGTGTAACCAACCAAATGACCATAGGGCATATACACTAACATTTTTTTCCCACTTTGGTTTTATCCAATTAATTTTATGTGTATCTATTACTTTTATCATTTAATTAAATAAAAAAATAATTTTAATAAACATAGTTATTGAACACAATAAGATGAATAGACCATGTTACGAGATCAAATATTTTAATCTATATCCGCTTTTCGTCTTTTCCAGATATATATTTTGTTACGTCAATGATTTTTTTTTTAATTTATTGACATAAATAGTTCTCAATTTATTTAATGAAATGTGTTTATAATCTTTTCAATTTACACTTATATTATTTATGTAAAAAAACAGGTTGCATATGCCTGTATATTCAATTTTTTTATTAAAAAAAAAAATTTAACCCACGACGAAACACAACTCAAATAGCTAGTTTTATATATATATATATATATATATATATATATATATATATATATATATATATATATATATTATGATTAAGGTTCTTTATTCAATAATAAAATTAAACATTTACACCAATAAAAAAACCAATGATGATTTAATAGAAGCAAAACTAAAATCAAGCCTTGTTTGTTTCCTTCTCATATCTACTGTTTTTTTTCCCAACAATTTGTTGATCAAAACTCATTTTTTATCACTAACATTGGATAACAAACATGTCAACCTTTAACAAACTAAATGAATAAGAGACGGTCAAATAAAAAAATAAAAAAAGTTAAAGTTTAATGACAAAAAATATAGCTTTTTCCAATAATTTTTCTTTGAGGACCCATCTTCTGCCAACCATCATGAGATGGTAGACATGTCAACATCTAATACACTAAAGTAGTGTTTGATTGTAATAGCGGTTGATTGTAGGAACGATTGTTTTTCAAAGTATTTTTCACTTAATACGTATCAAAATAATATTTTTATAATTTATTTTTGACATTAGCACGCCAAAACTCTTTAAAATAAAAAATAATAATTTAAAGAAAAAAAATAAAATATTTTAAAAGCATTTTTTAAATGCAAAAAACAAACACTTTCTAAATGAGTAGGCTACACGCAAATATAAAATTTTAAAAAAATAAGTTAAACTTAAAGTGACACATTTAAAAAGAAAATTAATAAAAAAAAATAGATATCTAATATATAGTTTCCCTAAAATTGTAGGTCGGACCAAGATTTTTTTAGATAAAAAAATAAAACAATGATCTAACAACACAAATATGCTCTAAAAAAGAAAAAAGAAAATCACAACTTTAGTCATTTGACTTGATTAGGTCAAATAAGTTGGTATCATTAAATTAGATAATATAATAATAGGTAACAATAACAAATGAATCAAATCAAACAAAAAAGTAGTTTTTATTAGAACTTGAATAAAAAGAATGCTTAGCTAAAGGTAAAAAGCAACGAAACTCAAAACCTGGCCAACTAATTGCAGAAGAAAAAAAATCCAAGCCAACCCAAGCGAGCATGTCAAATCTGCAACCGGATCATTAGATTTAGATAAACCACAATAAAGCAACTAAAAAAAATAATAAAGCCTAATTCTCAACAAATCCAATGTCAAAAAATGAAATCGAAAAGAAAAAAAATCATTTAACAAAAATAACTTAAAGAAAAATGATAGCAAATCAGAGAAGCCCATTAAACCTTGAGATATAAAGCATACGCATGAGATAACTCAATAGAAAGTAAACCAAGAAAAATTACAAACTTCAATTCTAAAACTCATGTTGAAAAATGAAAATATTAAATTAAAAAAATAAAAAAAAATCCCTAGTCAGCTTGTGCCAACCCACCAAACTTGTGGTCGATGATGAGATAATGATAACTGAATAAAAAAAAAATCATGAAGCACAATTTATAAAAAGAAAACCCAACATGAATGAAACTAAAAAATAAAATTAGTGTACAAAACCCTAAAAAAACAAATGTTAACCTAGATTAAGCTTTAAATCCATGATACAGGTCATGAAATCGAGATCATCCCATTAAAACGAGATCACACAATCGAGAAAAAAATTAATTTCAAACAAACTATATACCAAATGATGAAATTTTTTAAACAATCAATTTGATAAAATGACCTAAAATAAAAAATAACAATTAAAAAAACAAGGATCAAATTAAAAAAAGAGACTATTTACATTTTTTTTTATTTAAGGATGAAATTGAAAAAAATCAATTTCACAAAATAAAATTAAAATAAAAAATAACAACTATAAAAATAAGAACCAAATTTGAAAAATAAAATAAAACTTGCAACATTTTTACAAAAGAGTGAAATTGAAAACTCTTAAATTTTACAAAAAAACCAAGAAGAAAAAAAACATTGTCAGTGACAAACGATCGTGATTTTCTCTACATGCGTCACCTATATGGAAAAACACGAAACATCGCCTCTATATCGATTTCAAACCACCATGTTTTTTGCATGCATTGCTAAAGCATTGTGACCTCTTTCACTCTCTAACACGTGTAGTGCATGTGTTTGCCAATCTTACCCTATATTTTTTTTTACAAATGAGTAAAATTAAAAACACTTTTAAATTTTACAAATAAAACCAAAAACAACATTTAGAAATCAAAACATCAATTTGAAATAACTATTATATGAGAGAACAATTTAAAATTCTTGATTGGAGAGCGCAAAATCTGATGAGAGAAGAGAAAAAAAAAAATAAGAAAAAAAACATTGTTAGTGACAAACAAACCGTGATTTTGTCTACACAACATGACACCTCTAAAGCCATTGCAAACCGTCGTGTTTGGCAATCGAAGAAGTCTGCATGCACTACCAGAGTATTGTGACCTACCTCCACTACCAGAGTATTGTGACCTACCTCACTCTCTAGTGCGTGTGCTTGCCAACCTTACCCTTGCCATTAACTTCATTTTCCCATATTTTTTTCGCATCAAATTTGGTCCTAAAAGCCTAATTGCTCAAATCAATGTAATTTAAACATATTTCAATAAAATGAACACCAAAAGTTTTTCTTATAAAACCCGATATCTATATCTAGGTAACTAATCATCATTATAAGCCTCTATATTTAGATAATTAAAATAAATTGTTAAGTCAATTCTTGAAAAAACATTTTAAAGGATCAAATTAAAATAAAATAACATAACAAAAAATAAATATATTTGCCTTAATCGTGAAACCCAGTTGCGAAAGGACAACATTAAAAGGGCTAAATAATTTTCAAAGTCTCAAACTCAATCCTCAAAATTTTAACTACTATAGACCACTAATTTTTTTCAGCAAAATTGAGTATCACCCAAACAACAAAATATTTCTTCGAAAGCTCGGAATCCCCATTATTAGACATATAAAATCACTTATTAATCCCAAAGTTATTAGTCCCAAAGTCACATTATTGCAATGTTCAAGATCCAAATTTGTAATAAATAAAGGGACGAAAAAGTAAAACTGAAAAAAATACTTCTTTTTAGGCCAGAAAACAAAAGTGGATTTCTGGATTAAAAAAAAATAAGAGAAATATTATTACAATCTGCGTTTAACTTGTATACACTCTGGCTGTTGGTTGTCAATTTTGATTAAAAAAAAAAAGGTATTTTGACTGCATTTGACATCCAGGCACACATTAACGATCACGAATCCGTCCATAAAGGGCCTGAAATCTATCCTTTGGATATTAAGGATAATTATATAGCAATTTCTTTCAAAATCAGCATTGAGAAGATTTGTAAAAGCGATGTTGGAAATCCAAGAGGCCGACTCCGACCTGTGAACCCACAATATATCCATGATAGACATACGTATCAGAGAAAGGAGTAGCCAGGAAAGAAAACACGTAATTGAAGGCAATTCTGCTCAGAAGTTATGGAAGTCTCTTCTCATCGATTAAAAATCTCTGAAGTCTGACATGTGGATCTTACTCCATGACTTCATCACTGCAGAAGTATTGAAAGAAAAACTTTGCAAACTCTTTTCCAAAAATACAGAAAGATAATAGGGCGTTAAAAATTAAATATGATTTACTACAATGGTAAGAGCTCTCATAATTTCTTCAGATTTCAGCTCATGTAAGAATGATTTCAGAATAGCGTATATTGCCCAAATGGGGCATATAATCACAGAGCCAAACCATTATTTCATTTAAAAGAAACAGTCGAAATCTCATGCAAAATGAAAGCCCAAGTAATTTAATTTATATGTAAAAAAAAAAATAAAAGCAACAGATATCAGAGTGTTCTAAATGGATATCAGTCACGGTAAAATCAGAAACGCAGATCAATTAAGATACTTATCATATCTCACAATAATTGAAGAAAAAAATTAATAAAAACAAAAGACAAGTATTTCTTTAAACAAAGAAAACATCATCAGGGACTGAAATACCAAGAATCACACCATCGACTGATGGGACAGCGTCAAGAAATAGAGCGGAGGATGGTTTCTTCCATCGGCAGCGCAGCTAGGTTAACCAGAAAACATTACAAAATTGGTTTATTTATAGAGGTGTAACCCTAAATCTAGACCGTTTGTTTTAATGGGCACTGGAATACCAAACACTGTGCTTCACCCTTCAGCTGTCCTCCCGTGGAGGCCCAGCCTGCAGCCGTTGTTTCTTTTGGGCCCTGGTACAACCTCCGAATAGCAATGAGAACCTCCGAAGTCCGAATAGCAATGAGTCTCCTCTAATCATGCCTTATTTATTATTTACTGAATAAAAAAGAAATTCATGGATTGGTAATTTAAAATCGAAGGTTGTAAATAAAATTAGAGAGAAGGATGGAATATAAGAATGAAAGGATTTATTATCTTTTTTTTTTCTTGGGAAAGGGAATATATAAGAGAGAGCAAATAGTGAAAGCATTGCACATTCTTAGTAACTTTTTTCTTAGAAATTAATAAAATCAACTTCACTGGCGTAAAGACACATTTTTTTATAATAATAAAAAAATAAAACAATTAATATACATAAAGAAATATATTGCATGCTTCAATTCTAATTATTGGCTTTATGTGCAATTTAAAATAACATTTCTAACATAATATTTCTAACAGATATAGAAATACTAAATCAAACTCAATTTGATAATTTCATAAAATTTATAAAATTTATTTATTTTAATTCTCTTTGATAAACCATTTTTCAAGATTTAATAAGAAAATCGATCATATTAAAATTTATTAACATCCTAAACTATTTTAGGATTAATTAAATAAAAAAATTTGGGCTTTAAAACTCATTTTATTTTAGAAAAATATTTTAATTAAATCCTAGTCCAATTATGATATTTCAAAAAATAAAATAAAAATCATTAAATAATTTAATTCAATCTTAATCCAATTAGCAAAACTAGTTTTATAATCCAATCTTAATATAAAATAAATATTTTTTATATATAGTAGAATCTTAACTCTACCTCAAACACCTTATTGTAATAAAATATAAGATGAAAGGGCAAAATCATATTTTTATCCTTAAAAGTTTACCTTTTATTTTCTTCTTTCTAAAAACGCACCACATTTAGGAGAATCTAGCAAGAAGTCTTTGAAGGGAATTGTATATATTTTTATGGAAGTATAAAACTCCTCACCTAATATGTATAGAGTTGGGTTTTTCAGAAAATATAAATACAATAAAAACAATAATTAAATTTTTTTTTCAAGAATCATGTTAAATAATCTAGGATTGTTAAGGGTTTGATCCAAGATTACTTAAAGATTAATTCTTTCTTTTGAGGTTTGATCATCTTTTTAAAGCTGAGTTGCCACAAGACATTTAAATATCTGACCTCTAACTGTAATTTACACAGACCATGCGATCAGAATTCTCCTAAAACCTTTTTAGGTTAAAGAGATTGTTATGCCTTGAGTACTGATTCTTTCTTTCTGTATTTTCATGTGTTTTATACCATATAGAAAATATGAGGCATGATAATTTATTTATTGAGAAAAATTTGATAACCCTATTAATGATAAAATATCACTTTACCCTTTGAAAACTATCACATATATTATTTTAAAATGGTTTTAGAAATTTGTTCAATCAAGTCACTACTTAATTTTTCTAGGTCTAGAATTGTAATCTCCTGAATTAATTACATGTTATTACTCAATTTCTAAAACTTATTTACAATCAAGTCATACTTGATTAATCTATCCAATTTAATTACTTACCCATGGTTCTTTATATGTGTGAGCCATTAAGTTTTCTAATATGTTGGCTTAAATATAAATCACAATCCTAATCAAAATAAAATTAAATAAGTTAATAAATTTAATTTATTATCAATTTAATAAAATAATTGATTTACATTGAAGATTAAATGCAACATCTAAAAATACATCATGGTTTCTCAAATATTAGAACAGTTATAAGTGGTTTGACTAACCTTTTAGTGACCAATTTATCTGTGTAATTATCATCCCTTCATCATGGATGTTTTGTTTTGGATATTTGAGCATGAAATATATTTGCTTTGTCATATCATATTTGTTTTCAACACCATAGTCATTAATTTTTCAAACAAGGTTTGAAACTCTTTTCAAATCTCATTCCACATTGTGCAAAGATTTCACAATCAATATTATTTGAGATTAGGCAAAATATTTTCTTTAATTCATTTAAGGTGATGAATCCTCTCTTGATCACTCAAGTACCTTTACATAGTTCATGTTATATCCAATATCTACTTGTTTGTTACCATTGGTTAAGGCAACATCTAGTTAATATCAAAGCATATCATTCTTTATATAAGATAACTTAGTGATTTGAAGTCTAAAGACCATTTATACAACTATTATATGAGTCTTCCATAAACACGAATGATCTCTCTCTATATGGAATCTTCATATGGATCAGTTAAATACATGTCATTTAATAAGCACCTTACGTATTAGTTCCAAGTATCCATCATACTTTAACTTATGAGAAAAATTTATTCACTTGCTAAAAACAAAAACATAGTTTGTATTAGTTTTAACAACTCTAATTAATATACAATATTAATAAAGCATCAACCAGGAGTATTTAGTAACAATACTTTGATGAAATAAAAATCTCATAATTATAACCATTTTTAAATTTATTTGCAAACTATTTTTGTCCCAAGAACTTTATTATTACTCTAGACTTATTAACCAAATATAAATGAATATTAAAGATAAAAAAGCCTTTATTAATAATAAATATATTTTCACATGAACAAAGATAGTACTACATGTAATCAATCAATTGACTATAAAAGGTTATACACTAACATATAGGTCCTTAATTAAGTCCATATCATGTAAAGAAATAGTTTGCATCCCATACCTAAAACAAAGATGTTGGATTTTGACTAGAATAGAAAAAGAGCAATTAACAACTCCATGTTAGGTTAAGTGGGGTTCTAGATAGCTAAATGATATCGAAGAATTTTTAACGCTTTCATTGTTCACTAAAGCTTTCTTGCATCCTACCTAACCATTTGATGTAATTGGCAGGGGCAATACTTAGCCATATTGGGATTGATTTAATCCATATTTTAAGATTTACATGGTCGTCATAAAAAGGAATGCTTTCTTTTTCAAGGTCTAGAGCAAAGTGCGGTCTTTTACTTTTTATAGATGTTTTTATAAAATATATATAGAATATTCATTCATGTCTTCGAGTGTGGCACTAATGATAGACCAATTAGCGTTATGCTTGCAATCTACAAGGTGTTGATGGAGTAAAGCTTGAGGATGTCATTCTTGTCTTTAACAAGAAACAAGAAGATGAGTGTTTAAGGTTCTTGATTGGATATTTATACAAAAAGAGATTTTTATGTAACAAGGAATTTGATACAATTTAAGAAACCTAAATATTATATCTAAAAGCTAGAGAACACATAATTTTTAAATTAAATTGATTGGTTGAAGCGTTTATCAAGTCATACATGTTTCTAAAATGATGAACAAATTTTATATGAATAACGCAATTTTCCACATCATACTTGATTGATTTGATCGATCATTTTTAGTACAAGTGTGATAGAGGTTAATATCCATTCATTAAGAAGTAAAAGCAATATAAGAAACATTATTTACACTTAAATTAAACATATAAATGTCAAACATAGTGAATAAGTATTGTTCATCATGAAATAAAGGAAGAGTGTTCAAATTGATCATAAATTAGAAAAAAATGATTGGGATGGATAAGTCCTTGATTGACTAGATGAGTCAAAGTTACAGTTAACCAAGCGATTAAAAATTACAATCGATGAAAAAAAAACGATTGATCAATAAAATATGAACTCATGCACAATAAAAAAGATACAATCTTTATTCACACGAATATTCTTTAATAGAATAACCCTTGTTTTATAAGCAAATCTAGTATATCAACTTTACACCCTTTAGAACATGTGAGCTCTACTCATATAGATTTAATATTAGTGATGTTTGGATCCCTTCCTCATGCGTTGAAGGGTTTGTTATTTTATGAACCATTTTACTAAACTCATTAGTTTTACCATATAAGTTTTAAATTAAAAGTTTATACTCATTTAGTTTTACCATACAAGTATTAAATTAAAACTTTATGATAATTTTATTTAATTTTAAAAAATTGTTGAGAATCAATTTCATATTAAAAGCTTGCACACGGGTGGTATTCCAAAACTTCACACCTTTTTTTACTTTTATATATATATATATATATATATATATATATATATATATAATTATGGCATTCTTCATTGTGATACTTACTCTCATGCTCATGAGTAAAATGTATCTATTATTGAAAAGAATAGAAGACAACAACTATAAGATTATAATTCTCTTCACACGTTTTCTCAAGCTAAGTTTTTGTATTTTTAACAAAAGTGGAATTGTATTGACGAGAATAAGAATTACCCTTTATGGTGTGAAAAGAACCCTCTTTAAATGGTGGGTTCTTTCTGTGCATAATGGTTATTCGAGGAAGAGTTGTGAGATATGTTCATCCTTGCAAGTCTTATTTGTCAATATTCCTTCCTTGGTTTTTACAAAGGATTTATATAACTTCAATCTGTACTGTTTTGGCACTTTTACTAGGAGAGAAGATAATATTCATCAAGCATTGCTATCTAGTCAATGGTTAAGAATTCCTTTACACTTGCAGAGAATTGTAATTTTTTTAATATTAAAATAAAAAAATAAAAGAGGTTAATGATTCATTGTAGACCACGACATAAAATATAATGGATTGAAATAATGTTTTTATGTTTTTGTTATTCTCAACAAAAACCAGTAGTCTTGATGATACGAGTTATATTGTCCTTTTCATATGATCCATTAGTCAACCGAATTGATTAGAACAAATCGGTCTTTTTATAATTTTTTAGTATAATAAAACTACTTAAATATTCTTAAAAGAAAATAATATTAAACTAGTATTCGAGGGCTTCCTTTTCTTTTTCTTTTATAAGCATACTAAATTAACATAATTACCCTTAGAATAAAAAATTATTAAGCTTGTGTTTTTGTATTTTCAAGTTGATTTTTTTTTTTTGTTATAATCAAGTTGAAAATTGTGGAATTTTCTATTTTAACACACACACACACACACAAAATATTATTTTGGTTGTCGCATGCAACGCACATGCCAGTAGGTGGAAGACAATCACGTTATTTGGGCCACGCATGAGACGTCTTATGACAAACTTATGGTGGCTTCCAGGACAACATTCGAATTGTCTCGGTGATCCCTCCATCCCTGGGTTGCAACCTTTAGTTTGGTGCTGACAACCCTTTTTTTTTCCTTCTTTTATCTCCCCCTCGATTTTCATTTCAGCCCCTCCAATTTTTTAGAGTAACTCTTCCATTTGTTTTTTGAACTTGATCCCTATCCTTTTGATTACAGTTTGTTTTATTTGAAATAATTTATAAAATTCAATTTGTTTGTCAATTTCTTCCTTTAAATTTTTCAACATATTTGATTTCTATTCTTTTGATTGCTATTTTTTTGTTTTCTTGATTTATGTTATTTTTCAATTTTGTCCCTTATTATTTTATTTCATTTAATTTCTATACTAGATTTGGTTCTTATTCTTTTGATTGCTATTTTTTATCCTTTCCTTGATTTATTTTATTTTTTTAATTTTATCTTTCATTGTTTTGTTTTATTTCATTTAAATTTTATATTAGATATGATCCTCATTCTTTTAATTATTATTATTATTTTTAATTTTGGATGAATGGGGATTTTACTTCATGACTTTTTTGGCTTTGCTTTTTTTTTTTATAAGTAACCCATTCTTATGACTTGGGTCACATGTTTTGAAGATTAATCCGATTTGACTTTGATTTTTTTTAGTTTTTTTTTAAATTGTTTTTTTTTTTAATTTTATCATTCGACAATAGGTTATTGGATTTTTAGCTTTGTGATTTTTGCAATTTTTCTTTCTAAAAGGTTATCCTGATCTTATATTTCGAGTTGTAGATTAGTCGAGTTAATTTAGGTTGACTCAAGTTTTTTTTTTTTATCGATTTTTTTAGTTTAGCCTTTTATTGATTTATTCAATTTCTTTTGTACAAAGTTATTTGACCTCATAACCAAGTTGCGAATTTGACATACTTAAGTCAGGTTTTTTTGTTTATTTTTTTAATTTGTC
>Ga0325403_1000704_pt1 | contig 25179 bp, 9 predicted proteins | sample PopdelMetagenome_19_FD_205665 | JGI IMG/M metagenome (GOLD analysis project Ga0325403, IMG submission 205665) | Populus deltoides microbial communities from Bellville, Georgia, United States - Xylem-PdKOR-R4 | ecosystem: Host-associated > Plants > Phyllosphere > Stem > Wood/Secondary xylem... | reverse complement strand
TTTTTTAAAATATTTTTAAAATATAAAAATAAATAATCACTTGAAATAGCAAGTGCCCTTTTATTGGTGGCATCCCTTTATGTCATCTTCTTACCCTTTCGCTAATTAAGCAATAATTTCCGGCCAGATTTATTAAAGTAATTATGGCAGACATGTATGAGAGCGCTAGTTTTGTACATATATATTATAGCAGAGAATTCTTCAATTATAAATTAAATATCAAACAAAGATGATGTCATTTTCGAACAAATTTTTCCGGCGAAAGTCTGCCGCAATTCCATATACGACAACCTGATGAAGGTGAACCACGCAAGCATCATAATGAAATGACCGTTTCCCACTTTTGCTTACCAACATGTTTTTTTTTATGATTGTTTGGTAATATGATAGTTGTTTTTTTAAAAAATATTATTTATTTAAAAATATATTAAAATAATTTTTTTTATTTTTAAAAATTATTTTTCACATCCTATATAATAATGGTATGAAAATATTAAAAATATATTAATTTAAAACAAATAAAAAATTTGTAACTTTTTTAAATGCATGGAATTTGATTTCTATAATCTTGCTGGTGAAAGCGAAGAGACATCAATAATGCTTCAGGTTCTAAGCATTAGTGCGGAGGCATCACTTTGAAGAGACATCTCAAAGGTGCTCAAGGCCATGATCAACTAGAACTCTGAAAAATTGTCCTAGATGATGAAGTAACTCACCTTTTGGATATCATGACGATTCAAATCTCGAGTGAAAAATGAAATTATCATGAATTTTTTAGTAGAGAGAAACTTCATTGATTTGATGTGCAAGAAACATCACCCAGAAACATTACCCTGCTATATATATATATATATATACACACACATATCAATTTGTAACTCGATCGACCAACAGAGAAAAGTCCATATATGAAAGATCTCCTTCAACTTCTTGATTCCTCGAGGTGATGCCTTCGCTGTGTAAATTCGAAGGAGACGCTTTCCATTAGAAAACCCACAGATAAAGGCTGAATGTAAGACGTGAACAACCGAAGACAACACCCGAACGCCACCGCTAGAACGGTTTTTTGTACGAATGCCGAGTGAGCAGATGCCTATCCTGCATTCAATTGTTTGGTTGCTTGGGACCTTAGGTTTTTCAATCCTTACTTTTAATGCCTCTCTCTAATGAATGAACAGTCCTGGGACCAATTTCCTTTGATTTCAGGTGTTAAGCTTAGCTGTGAATGAACAGGGAAGGAACTGTTAAAAACACACATTGTGAGGTGATAAAGAAGGGAGGGAAAGTGATCTTGTTGGTACCATGGCTCCATCGCCTTTATTCTTTGAAAAATAAAAGAAGGTTTACAAAGTGAACAGCCCTCTAGCTGTATAAATTTCTGAGGTCAGTTGCGAAAAGTGTACAATACCAGAATACATCATCAGTAAAATATTTTATCAGTGTTTAAACACTAATTCAATAAAAAATAAATTTATCAAAAGAATTATAAATGAAAAAATATATATGTTAGAAAACATATTGTTGATGATTTCTATTATGTCGATTTATAAGCAGCAATAGTGCATTAAACAAAAAAACAAAAAAACCAGTAATAATTTAATTGGTGATTATGACATATACTAATAGAATAAACAATTGATAAGTCCCTTGGTGTCCATTCCGCTAATAATTTAAATTCTGGCGATAATTTCACCAATGTTGTATTTAATATTTTTTTAAAAATAAACAATACAGTAATTTTTTTAAAAAAGAATTAAAATTAAATTAAATTAAATTTCTATTATTAATTTAAAAATATTATTGAATACAATTTATCTAGTGAACAGAAACTAGAGGCCGAGGTGGATCTTCATTAGAACTAGGAGGGCGATGAAGTTGATCACAAGTACCAGTAAGAGCTGCTAACAACTGCTCGAGGACATTCACTTTATCCCTTAGTTTGACCATCTCAGCCCTAAGTTAGGTCGTCTCAGCTTGAACTTGTTCCCATACAATCACCTAGATGACCGAAGATTGCTGGCTTGATCTTGATTTCAAGGTCTTAGCGGTCGATACATTATGCCTCACCCACATATCCTTGATCGTAGTGTTGAAGATATTATAAATTTGATTTCTATTAGGTCTACTGATAGATCCAACATCCAACCACAAATCCGGATTGAGTTCCCGATGGGTTGAAGAATCTTCCTCATATCTCTCAAATAAAATCAGGTGTTATATGTTTCCTGAAAAACAAAACAAGTCAACAAATAAAAAAATAGATTACAAAAAACTATTGAAATCCAAATTATCATGAACTTTTGAGCTCGACTATCTACGAGTTGTTGCACCGCTTTCTGACGGTTCTCATTCTACACATGGGTTTCAATAAAAAACTTCATCAATCTTAGATCGTTCCTAAGCACCATAGCCTACAAAAAAAAGCTATTGTTAGTTAAATATTTTCATATAATATAACATTTTTAAAAAATATTATCTTATAAAACAGAATCTTATCATCCGTTTTGCATGCGAAACGAATGGAATGAATCCATTGATGTGCGTGGTAATGGAACCATGAATCTTCTTGGTCTAGTACTCCGAACCAAACTATGACCGCTACAAGAAACACTCAAACATCATGTGTTGGATATAAGCATCCTAGATGCCCTCTAAGACGTGCAGAGGTTTGAAATCCCTATAAGCATCCTAGCCTGGAAAACCTTTATCTTTTGCATATTTCTTTAATTTTTTCTAGGCCTTGTAATAGAAATCATGCAATCTAGTTTGTAGAAAAAAAATCATCAGTTAAGATTACAAAAAATAAAATTTTAGCATTTAAAAAAAAATCACAATTTGAATTCAATCTTAACTAATGTCGTTGTGATTCTCCGACACTCTCCTGGCAACGCTGTTGTCAGCCTCCTTCCAATAAAATTTTTTCTTACATATTAAATTCATAAAATAATTCATTTATTAAAATAAAAAACTAACCAAATTAAATATTAAAAAAATATGTTATGTATATACTAACCTTGAATTTTCTGAATCAAATATCAATCATTTTTGTAATCCAATCCATAAAAATTATCAATTACAAAAATGCCAAGAAAATTAATATAAAAAACAAGTTACAACAAAAAAATAGATAGGTTTGCTTACTTGATGTGGCGAGCCTTTAAAAAAAATTGAACTAAAATAGAGATACTGACAGACTGAATATTGAGGTAACAAGATTTGTGATAAAATAAGAGAGAAATAGGTTTTTTTTCTAAAAAAAGAAAAAAGAAGAAGAAAAGGAGAGAGAAGAGATTGTTTGACAGGATATAACTTAAATATTACTGATAAAAAATTAGCGATGATTATTCTTCATTGGTAATTCATTTATATTATTGACATGTTATATTCTATTGACATGTTATATTTTATTGATATGTTATATTTTTCGATGAAAACAACGGGAGAATGCCTCTAATTTTTTTTTCCTTTCTTCATTTTCACCTATAAGTCCCCTGATATCCATTGACAGAAATGTTTTCGTAGGTGAATTTCAATGGAAACAATGATGTTATATTCCACCAATAATTATCACTGTGGCAGTGAAAGTCTTAATTGTTGTGGTTAAAGACTTTATGAAAAATCTATTCCTACGCCAATAGAAAACAACACACCCAGTATGACGAAGCCAATGGATTTGAAGAACTTACAGATAAAGAAATTAATTATATGTTAGATTTTCATCATTCCCCATGTGAATACCTTAAAGTTAACACTTCAGTTCAACAGGTACAAGGACAGAAGATCTCTGTTTGGTATTGTGATAGTGATAGTAGTTGTGATTATAATTTAAAAAAAAATATTTTATAAAAAATATTTTTAATTGAGATTGATTTGAAAAAATAGGTGTTTGATTAAAACTGTGTTTGAAATTAAGGTTAAAAAAAATAGTTTAATGTGTTTGGGTAAAAATGCTTTTGAAATTGAGGTTATAAAATAATTTTAAAAAATATATATTAATATTGATGATTTTAAATTTAAATATTGTAGAATTAATTACTCATATTACATTATGAAATAAATAATACTTTATATAAAATATTTTTTTATTATTCCATTAAACTATTTAATAATACAATTAAATAAAATATTATCAGGTATAAAATTGATATTACAGTGCGAGTGAATTTAATTCACTCTATACTAGTTTTCGGTAAAAAAATATTGTTCATATCACAGTGCAAATAAATTTAATTTACTCTAAACTAGTTTTTTTTTTAAATATTAATAAAATTAACACATAATAATAATAAAAAAAACTGTTTTAACAATGCAAGTGAATTGAGTGCAATTCTCCTGCACTGTTTACTTGAACAGTGTACCGTGTACACTATTCGTGCTAATTGCACTGTTCGGTGAACAGTGCAATTAGCATGCCCAGTGAATGAAAAGCAGGATTTTCCTGCTTTTCATTTACAACGTTTCAGCTGCAAAAATCACGTGGAACCCATGCAAAGTAAATCAATTTTTTTCATTACCAAACGGCTGCAAACTGCGTTTTAATTAAAACGCTGCTGCAGCCGTGTAAATAAATGGACTCAAGAGAAACGAGAAGCTGCAATCTGATAGGTTATTGGTTACACAGTGCGGTTTAGAATTTCATTTTATTTTTTATTTAAAATTATTTTTTTCTCAACCCAGCCAGCTGATATCACACTCTCAAATACCACTCAACAAATACATTACGTCGCGTTAACATGAATACCACAACTATATATTGGTTTGACAGAAATAAGATTAAGTAAAAAAAACATGATATAAATAGAAGAATTAAAATTATCATGTAAATGGTGGGAAAGGATGCATATTTCTCGTCCTATAACCCCATTCTAAACCTACCCCACATTTTTTTTGCTAAGGAATTTATGGTCTCAAATAACATGATTTTAATACCTTGACTAAAATCCCACCACGAAATTTCCTCGGACAATTCCACCACACCATCTCCTTTATTAGGACATGTACAAGAGCATCTTGTTGACATGGTGTACTTTCACCAATTTCTAATACAATTTAATCATTTACTTACGCTAGGTGCGAAATTACACATGTAGCCTCAAAGGGTTTTTTTTTTTTTTTTTGGGATCGTTTTAACTCTTAGAAAATAGTTTTAGACATGCCCATCCTCATACAAGCTTTTCTGTCTGTGGTTGCACACGGTCCCATTTTTCAGTTGTATGTACACACTTGTTAATATGTAGAAGTAACCTAATGAAGGGCCTAGGCGTGAGAAATTGAGGGTCATTTTGTCCGATTATTATCATAAGAGAGTTAAAATGGCCTGAGCTTAAGATCTGAGGGACCTTAAAAAATAACAGGTGAGTAAAAAAATCAAAAAACCAATTAAACTGAGAAAACCAGAAAAAATAACTAAGAAAACGGAACCGTGAAAAAAAAAACCGATTAAAAAAATAAACCGAACCGAAAAAACCCGAGTCAAACTGGAAAAACTGAACCAAACCGGAAAAGCCGAGCCAATCAGAACCGGTCAGTTTGAATCAGTATTTTGTTTTAAAAACTGAACGGAACCCAACTAAACCGGTCGGTTTGAACCGGTTTTGGTTCGGTTTCAGTTTTTTTAAAAAAACCAATTTATTATTTTTTTTTTTATAAAAACTAAACTAAAAAAAAAAAATAAACCCTTAAAAATACTATTAAACATTGTCGGCCGCGGACTTATCATGCTCGCACGCGTTTATTGAGAACAGAGCGTAATCGAGGGGTAAAATCTTTTCAAGCATTTAGGAAGCTTCTTCGGCAGTCAAAGTACTCACCGAGGTAGGAGTCCAAAAAAAAGACTCTCCTCTGAATTCAGAGCCCGGATTGCGATTATTATTTTTTTTTCTTTAATGGGCGGAAGAAGAGGACTTGTCTGACCCACCACCCACTAATCGTGACTTTTGTTTTCGGTACAGAACAAACCGCCGTCCCGAGTCGAATGACACCTTCTAGATCGTTACAGTCTACAAATATGGCATGAGTGACTATTATGGACCTGATATTTCCCTCTCAATTGACCTGATACAATCCGATGGATGGATTCAGATGTTTAAGAAATTGACACAAATCATGCACACTCTTGCTTACAATCAGTCACTGTTATAGTGTTAAAAATAATTAAATAAATTGAATTCATATATTTTAAAGAGATATTCTATTACTGGATTTAATTTATTTTTTCATTTTACTCTCATTTTTTTCATGACCATCCCAACAAAAAAAAAAAAAAAATCCTTTTCCAACCATCACAAACTCCTCTCTTGGCCTCTGATTCTCCGCCACCACCACCACCGTAAATAAATCACAGAACCAGACCTAAACACCTCGTTTTAAAGCCTTATTTTTCAGGCTAAACAAGCCACAAAGTTCAGGACACCATTCTAAGATGAGAAGAGGAAAGTATTTTGATGGCGGAGTAATTGGGGTTTAACATGACTTTCTTTTTTAAAAAATCAAATAATTTTAACTTTAAATTTTTACATTAAAATATTTATTTTCCTCACAATATATATATATATATATATAGGACGACATCCCCCATCTATAATGTATTGCCATTTGAGTAGTTTTGTGTAAAATGGACTGACGCTGGCCCGTAATCGGCCTAGGCCAGCATTAAGAACCGAATTGTGATTGAAACGCAACATGCATGGGTCGGCTCGGTTGGATAAATTTTGGCACACGGCGTAGCCCAAAATAACCCTTTAGCAGGCTGTATCTCATTAGTCCACGGACTGATCCACGGGACCACGCGGTGCAAACTTGACTGACAAAAAAAGTTGTGGTTTCAAAAGATACATTTGTTTCGAAGTAAGATATTATTATAAATTAACGTATTGTTTTTATGTTACGTTCAATTGTAAGAATGTACCAGAAAATAAATATAAAATCAATATTGAGATATCATTCTATAATACAAATTTTAAATTGAAAATGTTTATTTAATATAATATTAAAGCTTTAATAACCAACAATCATGAATTAAAATTTTATCACCTTCATTCATCCTAATCAATTTAAAATTTAAGCATAAAATAAAGATGTTTGTAATTGGATGATGTAAAGGTTAGTGCATTGCATCATTTGCTAACTCATAAAAAAATCTGCATGATTTTGCAAATCTTAACTCATATATTTAAAAATAAAAATTATTTCAAAATAAAAACAATTTTACTTTGAACTTTTTATAACTCTTTGGGGATGTACGACTCTTTTAGGAAAGATATAATTTAATTTTTCATGTCAATGATAATGAGGTGACTTTTCATTTCTTTATGGGTTTTCAAAGCAAATAGTTGTTCATTATATTATGACTTCTATGTACCTTTAAAATTTTTATATTATGACTCCAATGTACCTTTAAAATTTAAATAAATAATTGTTCATTATATCATAACTCCTATGAGAAAGCCATTTGCATCTTGTGAGCATCATTTAATAGCCCGAGTTGCTTGATTATAAAGAAATTTTAAAAGTATATAAAACAGGCTATAAAACAGGTTATGATTCTTGGCTATGAAAAAAAAATATTGATAGGTTCAAATAATGTTTTAAGATTCTAAAGACTTTAAATCACTATTGATTACTTAACTTATTCTGTCTTTTAGTCGTATTTTTTTTTTGTTATAATCCCTTGATTTATCTTTTTTTATTATTTTAATGGGACATCCTCATTTTGTTTTGACTTTGTCATCATTATATTTTTTTAACATGCCCCCTGGTATTTGGATTTCTTGGGCTATTTGTTTTTAAAATTTTCACGGCCTTTCCCAATCTTCATTATTTGAACTTCTACTTGCTTGTAGTGTGAGGTGTGGTCCAAGTTAAGGTTTTTATGAAGAAAAACTCATTTAGACTCAAATGGATACCACAAGGGATATGTGTTGATAAGGAGTAAATAGCTACTTTGAAAAAAAAAGAAGAGGGATCACAACATAATGAAGCTAGAGGCTGAAAAATAAAAGAATAGATTGACTAATCTTACTATTGAAGAAGAAAGAAGTTTAAGAGTTCAATACAAGTTCCAAGATGATAATGAAAGAAAAGCAAAAAAGACAGTTGAGTCAAATATGAGAGAATACAGTAGAGCAAATGCCTTGAGAGATCGGGTCTCTACAATCCAGTCTGAGCTGGAATTCCGAGAAGAAGAGGTGAAGAAAATAAAAGAGCATTTTGAGGAGTAACAGGACTACATCAGCAACTTCTATATACAATTAAATACAAAGATGGTTGAACTCAATATCGAGAAGGAAGAACTTCAAAGGGCTAGAAACCAGATCCAATAACTAGAAAAGACAAGTTAGAAGTTGGATAGGAACAACGAATCATTAGTTGCAAGCAACATAACATTGCTTCAGGATAATACTTTGTTCCACTACAAGATTGAACAAACCGACAGGCTGATTGATATGGTGGCTTGAAAGGTAAATGAGTTACGAGTGAAAGCTTCCATGATTGACAACAATGTTCACAAATATAAAGATTATTTAAGTGAAGTCTCAATTTTATCAATAATGTAGCCAATAGAGGAGTGACATTTGAATAGAAACATAGAAAAGCTTGTATGAACTACTTAGCTTTGATGAATGAAAATAGGGTTTGGACTCATTTTTATGGTGCTTTCTAATATATATGGGATTTAACCAATTTAAGGACTTGAAAAAAACCCTTTCAAATTCATCAAACGATGGATTCTACCTATATTTAACAAGGAAGTCATAGATTACCTCTTTAAATAGGTTAATCCATACCCAATATGCATGTATATATATTTGTATCCATACATATATATACATTCATTTTAAATGACTTACATATATGCCCAAGTTGAAATATAAATCCCTAAAGAGCTCTAATCTATAAAGTTTATAACACTCGACTTCGATTAAGAAATATGAAAAATAAAGAGTGCGCTCACTATGATGCTTATTTCCAAGAAGATTTGGATTCTTTAAAGGCTAGCATGACTCGCATCGCTAGCTTACTCGAGCAAGCACTTAGAAATGTCTCTGGTGAAAGCCCTTCTAATTGATGTATCATCTTTGTTCAAACTTAAGCAAAAACTCAGCTTAAAGAAAAGGGTGGGAGAATAAGGTCAGGATCCCCAATATAATCCAGCATTTATGCAATCGACAACACTAGCACCATCTCCCATAATTGTAGATACATTCACTAATGAATTTCAAAAGACAAAATCATCTGATAATATTGATTAAGATAAGATGACAACATTAGAAGTTAGAATAATGACTATTAAATGAGTAGACTTGTATGACCCAATACAGGCCGCATAAATGTGTCTAGTCCCAAACATAGTTGTACTAAAGAAGTTTTGTGTTCCCGAGTTTATTAAATATACTAGAACTTAATGACCTGTCACCCATCTCAAATCCTATTACAACAAAATGGTGGAAGTAGTACACAATGAAAACTACCAATGTATTTTTTCAGGATAGTTTGAGTGGGGTAGCGTTGAGCTGATATATAAGACTAGACAATACAAAGATTCAAAGATAGAAAAATCTAATGGATGCTTTTATTAAGAAATACAACTACAACATGGATATTTCTCCTAATAGAACCAGTTTTTTTCATCTCGAAAAAAAGGATAAAGAAAGCATAAAAGAGTATGCTCAAAGATGAAGAGATCTGGTTGCACAAGTACATCATCTACTTTTGGATAAAGAGATGGTTACCTTATTCACAAATATGCTCAAGGCACTATACTATGATTATATGATAGGTAGTTCAACACAATAATTCATTGGCATTATAGTAGTAACCGAGCATATAGAGCAAGGAATAAGGAGTAGCAGAGTTTTCATGCCCATTGAGTAAAATGGCTTCAAAGGGAAGAAAAATGAGGTTGATTATGTCAAAGGTGGTTATAGAAGCAAAAAAGAACCAATTCCAAACCTACAACACTCCATCCCCTTTATCCTAAATTGCCACCATCAATTTTAACTCTTCATTTCCTACTAGAAAACCTAAGCCTTAAAATAATTAAGCCAAAAACCAAGCAAAAAATTTCCCAAAGAAAAACTACCAAAAAGTCCAAAAATAATTACCCATATTACCACTACCTTTAAACAAGATATATCAAAAGCTATTGAGCATCGAACATGTAGCTCCAGTGCTATTCGCTCCTCTATAGCCACCTTACCCCAGCTGGTATAAACCAGACCTCACTTGTGAATACCATACTGGCGTTACAGAATATAGCATTCATACTTGTAATGCCTTTAAGAAGAAACTCCTATAATTAATTAAAGTTGGGTGGATAACATTTGAAAAAAACTTTAAACATGAGTACAAACCATCTGCCCAATCATGCTTTAGGTATTGGGTCGGTAAATACACTAGAGGTAGAGCACCCATAGAGTTTAAAAGTGCCAATGGATAGAATTTATAAGATGATTATAAAAGCAGGGTACAAAGAAGGTAGCATGAATTTATTTAAGTATGATGGTGAATAAATCCACATGATTGGCTAATGCGAAGGCTTTTACGACAAGGTGATACAAAGGATGATTCAAGGGATTCTTTGAATTGAAAAAGCGATGGATATAGAGGTATCCATGATGGGTGTATCTGGAAAAAACAAAGAAGTGTGCCAAGTACAATTTACTGTAGATGGGTTGCCTAAATTAATCATGTCCAAACCTATTGTGGCATATAAGGGATATTACAGTGCCTTATCTCATAACTACAGGTACTCCTTCCAGAGCACGCAATCATCACCCATCTTTCAAGTAGAAGTTGGAGGCTTGCTCGTAGTAGAAGATGTTTCACCCCGAAAGAGCTTGAGAAATAAAAGAAGGCCAAGGTTAAGGAAGTGGTCGATATGGCAGAGGAAGTAAATAAACTTGTTATTGAAAAGAAACCAATGAATGCTTGGAGCTGATGAAATATAGTGAATATTGTGTTGCTAAGTAGCTTAAGAAAACCCCTGCTATAATAACATTCATGTTAAGTAGTTTAAGAAAACCCCTGCTATAACAACTCTAAAGGTCAATTTCAAACCGTTGAATAATGATTTATTGTTATTTGCACATTTAATTTCTTGTAATTTATTTATTTATTTTATAAGTCACACGTATGTTTTTTTACCAATAACATCATCATATAAAATTTAATAAATAATAAACAACCAACATAAAAAATAATACAAGAAAAATTGTTTTATTATTCTTCTAATATTTTAGGTATTAGTTATAATAATTTGGGATGGGTCAACCTGATCTCATTAAGGCCTATACGACTAATAAACAAGCCCAAAACCCAAATCGCATCATCAATATGGGTTTAAAATGCAACTATGACTGTCGATACAGGTACAATGCTCATTCTTAACAACTTCAATATAATCTCTCTTTTTAGGGATAAACATAATTTTTTACAAAAGTCTCCATTTTATAAGGGCCGATCTCAAAGTCTTGCAAAGATAAATGTCATTTTTAAAATCCAATGACAAATTCTTTTTTAACTTAAATGACAAGTCTCCTTTTAGAAGGGACCAATGTCAAGATTTGACTTTTGTAAATAATCAAACCAACGAGTCTCTATTTTTAGAGACCAAAATCAAATTCTTTAAAATAATAAAAAAATAATAATTGAGAATAAGTTAAAAATAATAAGGATAATTAATGGCAATCACAAAAACCAATTTAGGAGAAAACATATACTAAATATAACTTTTCATAAGAAAGAATGCTGTAAAGGTGATGTTCTTCTTCCTTTAAGTATAACTAACCTCTCACTTGAATCTTTGGAACCAATGCATGTTTTAGGATCCCTAGTTTCCTTAATTACTAGATGGTGACTCTCAATTTTCTACAACATACTTTTCCCTTCAATCTTTGAGAGTCCTCGTCACGATGTCCACCGAGGTGCAACAATAACTATGAAAAAAAAAAGAGTTGTAAACTTGAGCGGCCCAACCCATTATTTAACTTATGTGTTTATTAAAATTTCTAAATTTCACCTAACGAGATGTGTGTGTGTGTGTTGGGGGGGGGCATGATAGTTATCTGATTTTTATCAAAATCATGTAATGGCTATTAACAAAAGCTAATTGGCCTTGGAAAATTATTATAGCTCTGGAATCATTTTCATTGTTCATTGGAACAGTGTAATGAAATTTTTACCCCCGTACCAAAAATTTTGCACTGGCTTCCAAAGGTATTGAAGTTTTTTCATATGGCCCATTTGTCATTTCCGAATTAACTAAGAACAAATAAGTATTTTCACTTCTTGATTGCATAGTGAAAATAATTTAAACCTGATGTCAAATGGTATTTTCATATTTTCACAATAGGTTTTTCATTGTTACAATTTTAAGCTTAGAGATAATTTGATATTTGAGGAAATAGAAACAAATAATAAAAAAAATTAAAATGCACACTAAAATGTTGAAAATACCCTTAAAATAGTTTAAACCTTAAGTCAAGGGATATTTTTTTGTTTTTTCACAATGTTTTATTTATATATAATTTGAATGTTAGCTTAGAGATGCTTTTGTATTTAGCTAAATAAAAAAAGATGTATGCGTTTCTCACACTTAGAGGTGTGTGAGAGGCGCTCGTGCACTTCTAGTGGAAAATACGTCGCTTTTTGACATAAAAAATTGCCCTTCTGCCATTATGTCATTGGAAGCACCATTATGTCCTCTTCCTGTTGGTACAACGTTTTTTTTTGTGGTGGTCTGGTTTATCGCTAGTGCCCCCCCTTTTCTCTCTATTTCCCCTCAAATATTATAGCCTGACCTTCTTGGTTATTGATATTTCAACTTCAATTCTTATTCTCATTTTTTGTCTTCACCCTTTTATAAAAGTTTTATTTTTTTAATTTCATCGTTAAATCCAAATTTACCAAATATTATATTCTCTAATTTGGTCCTTATTCTTTGAATTTTTAATTTTTCACTTTAGCCCTCTTGTAAGTTTTTTATTGGTTTTCAATTTCATTATTCAATTCAAATTGATAGTATTATGTTTTTCAATTTAGTCTTCGTTGTTTTGATTTCTAATTTTTTTCTTGGCCTTTTTATAAAAGTTATTATTCTTTTCATTTTCACCCTTTAATAACAACATTATTTTTATTTTTTATGTCAATTTTGAGCCTCATTCTTTTTAATGTTTTTTGTCTTTTACTAAATTGGTTGTTTTTTTAATTTCACCTTTCAATTAAATATAAAATTTATTTTATATTTTAATTTTGATCATCATTCTTTTAATTTTTATTTTTAAGGTCCTTTTGTATAATTTTTTTTTCAATTTCATCATTTAATATATGATTGATTAAGAATTAGATTTCATGATTTTTTTAAATTGGGTGCTTTAGGTCTAATGACTCGGGTTATGAGTTTAAAACGTTAACATATGTTTTTTCTTAGTAAAAAGAGTTTTGTAATTCTCTTTATTTTTTGCAAAGAATTTTGAGTATTTAACTAATCAAGAGAGAATTCATCACCTTAGGTGAATTAAGAAAAATATTTCATTTGTTCTTAAATAGTTTTTATCATAAATCCTTGCGCAAGGTAGAATAAGATTTGAAAAAAATTTTAAATCTTATTCAAAGAATCATTGACTATAATATTGAAAACAAACATGATTTGAAATGGCAGATACACTTCATGTTATAATGTCTAAATTGAAATATTGTTGATGAAGGGATAATAATTACATTGAGAAACTAGTCAATGAAAGGTTAAACCAAACCACTAATGACTTTTATAATATTTGAGGGATCATAATAGGTTGCTAGACATTGTACATGATCTTCAAATATAACTCAATCAATTATTAAGTAATTTATTTAATCCTATTTTATTTAGGATTATGATTTATATTTGAGTCAGCTTATTAGGGAATCTAATAAGTCACATCCATAAGAACCATTGGTTAGAAATTAAAATGAGATGATTAATCAAGTTTTACTTGATTGTAAATAAATTTTAGAAATTAAGGATTAAAATGTAATTAATAGAGGGATTACAATTCCAGACCTAAAAACAATTAAGTAAAGACTTGATTGAATACATTTCTTAAATTAGCCTAAAATAAGTTATGTGATATTATTTAAGAGGCATATTGATATTTTATCATTTATAAGGTTTTTAGGTTTTTCTATAAATAGAATGCTATGCCTTTTATTTCTAAGAAAAAAAATGTAGCACTCTAAGATATAACAACTCATCTGTTCTAAAAGAGTTTAGGAGATTTCTCACTAGTAGTTCATGTGAATTACCTTTAGAAGCTGAACAATTGGATGACTTGTGGTTTGTGACAACCCAACCTTGAAGCAAATATTCAAAGTCGAAAAGAACATCCGATCTTCAGGTAATCTTCGCATAAACTCTAAACAACTCTAGATCTATCTAACAAGATTCTTGAGACTTCTAAATTTTTTTTAAATTTATAGTTTCCGCTAGTTCTATATGTTTCGAGAAACCCAACACAAGACATAGTGGACCACGATAATGAATAGTGTTTTCAATGGTGGAAATCAATGCACAAGGTTAAGTCTAATTAAAAGAAAAAAAATCTCAAATATACTTAGCACCTCTCATTTACTGCATTCAAATTCATTCATTAATTAGAAGCATTTTGGGGCAATGGGAAATGGTAGAGTTAAAAACAAGCATATATAGAGCTAAAAATAAAGTTTAGGCACTCGTTTTTATTTTATTTTATTTTATTTATAATATAGTTTTTAATCCAATTATTTGGTAGTTCAAGAGAACAATATCTAAATTCACTAACCATTTCTCAAAAAAAAAAAAAAAAAAGTGACCATTAGACACGACAATGTGAAGAATAGACATTGCCACTTCATATTTGATCCTAGCACTTCACTCATTTGTGTCATTACAATTTTAAATCATATTTGTTTTTAAGTGAAGTGCTATTATAATATAAGGTTGAGGGAGACTACCAACATTGGAATTATTTTATTACATTGCATTGAATGATTTAGTACATTACATGATTTAAAAAATGAAAATTAAATATAAGAAGATAAATATAACCATAGTGTATGTTTGTATTTATTGAACTCAAAAAATAATATGAGTTTACTTGTTTCTTTCTTTCGAAATATGACAAGAAAAGTAACACAAATATATGAATCGCTTGAATGCATATCTTAATTTTATAATTTTTTTATGATAAACTTGCAATTTATAATTCAAGTTTTGCATCATGTCCACAATAACTATATTAATTGGTATTATCAGAATATTTTATTTATTTATTCATTAATGATTATAATCTGGTAACAGTACATAAGTTTTTTGAAGTTTTCTTTCATTTTAGCATTAGGCTTCTTAATTTTAAAATAAATTTTTAATCTTTTATGGTTTTTCTATTTTTTAAATTCTCATAATTTTTTTCCTTCGTAAATCGTTTTAAAAATGATAAATTTTCATAAGTTTTAATTTTGTATGGTTTTCCTAAATTTTCAAATTGTTATTACTTTTTTCTTTGTATTCAATGTAAACTTAAAAAAGAAATGATATACATAGCATCATTTTGACTATTTAATTAAAAAAAAGGTTTGATAATTATCTTAAAAGAGTTGTATTTAATAAAATAGGTTTGATAATTATCATTTTGACTCGTTGAATTTGAATTAAATCGACTTCCCTTGAAGGAGGCTCCAACCTCCAAGAGGAGCTTTATTACAGGTCTAAATCCGTAAGCAAAAAGCCCATTAGAATCAGTTCGAACAAGGCTGAAATTCGGGCTCAAGTAGAGGAAAAGTGTGTATTCCAAGCGCCAGTCAAGAAGTGGGTATGATTAATAAGAGCTTCACCCCATAAAATGGTCCCCTTACAGTCCCAAAGAGGTCCACTTCGGCCCCCACAGAGGTCCAAACAGAAAAAAAAAATAAAATCCAATCTTCCAGATTATACGGTTTAAATGGGCTAAAATGTATGGAAGGCTTTTGTCCACCTAAAGTGGATTTTTCTTGGTCCTGATTTGATAGCTGGGTTCGATCTCACATTGGGATATTAGCAAAGTGGTTAAGAAACCTAAGACTAGGAGCAGAGAGCAGCTGTAACAGCATAGCAGGGAAAGAAAACACACACCACTCAGCACCATATTATGCTTATATGACTCGAGAGGAAAAGGACTTCAGTACATTTGATTGTTAAGAAATTAAATTTCCTGCATGCATTTGTCGGTCGATGGAGGTAGATGTTTATTTTAATTTCATGCGTACGTTTAGAGCTTTCAAAGTTGTTACCCAATTAATATTTTCCTAGATTTTTGCTGATGCTCGGTAGACCTTTCTGTATATAATCATAAATGTTGGCTTCTTCGAGATGTGTAATTGTCTGGTCCGCTCTTTCATGGCGACATTCAGGAAAAATCTGTATTGTTGTCATCTTTTTGCGAAATACTCACACTTTACATATAATTCTAGCATGCATAGTTCAAAAGAAGAGAAGTTTTGATTCTGAGTTATTCCCTTTCCATGATATGGATTGACATTTGGAGTCAATTAGTCCACAATTAAAAGAATTCGAGGTCTATGGATTGCATTAAAAAGCATGCTAAAATAAAAGGACCAAATCAAAGTGGATGGGAGACTAAATTAAAAGAAATTCAAAGATAGATGTCTAACTAGGGACCAAATTGAGAGTTTTCAAAATCAAGGGTTAGAATGAAAACACACGGTAATGAAGGGGTCAACTTGAAAATTACCAAAACGATATCGTTTCAATAAAATAAAAAACCCTAGTTCCACAACAAAAATGACTCATCATTTAGACTTTAATAGGCACATTAAAGTATCAAAATCCCTAGTTGACCTTGTTGAAGCAGTTATAAAAGTTGTTTACATTGACAAAAATCATTCAATTGATATTGTACGTGAGATATTCAAGGGTTTGTCAGATCCAATGATTAGCTTAGAAATACTAGAATATGTACACCCCATGACAAAGTTGTATGAAATGTGCCAAAAAATAAATCTCAAAGTAAAATTCATGAATTCATGGAAAAAAAGCATAACTGTGAATGTCCTTATCAGTGATCAAATAATAAGAACAGGTGTTTATGGACTATAGAAAGAAATTACACACAATAGAGAAACCAATGATGCATTGAAGAACATAAAAAAAGTATTGGGAAATCTAAAGAGAAGAAAAGACAAACACTATAGTCAACATGCTCTATCATTTGTGCTTTGTAAGTAAGGTCTTCGTGACCATATTTTTCTTGGTTTTCTTTTGCATCTATATTAAAAATTAATCATATCTTTAAACAAATTGTGTTTTTCTATGTCTTAATGTTGTTTGAAAATCTGGAAATGCTTTTATTAAAGCAACATTTAGCATTATATTTTCAGGACCAGATAATTATGATGGAAAATCTATCTAGAACTTAGTTGGTCTTCAAAGTGTATTATATCGATGTTAAAGGCCATCCTATATTTTAAAACTCAAAATTTCCTTGTTTGCTCCCCATAGATACCAAGAGTTAAGACCTCACCTTTGTTTGAGCTACAAAAACTTTTTTAATCCCAACAAACCACAAAAAAAGAAGGACCAACTTAAAATAATAAAAATGTGTCCACTCAAAATGATGGAATGACTAATAATGCGTATTCATGTTATTTCTTCACTATGATTGACTTCAGAGCTAGAAATTGTCTGCAAAAGCAAGCTTGGATTTGATAAGAAAAAAAGTTCATCCTTCGTAATCCCTTCACAAACAAAAATTTTATCCTTTGATTTTCCTTTTTAATCCTAAAATATTTCTTGAATGACAATTCAGACTAGAATCACCCCTTATACCAAGGGCATATTTTTAAAGTGTGTGGATAATCGATGATGTTCTCCTAATAGAAAGATATAAAAGAAATGTGTAAGGGGTAAGAATGTCATAAAAAAGGGCTAACAAATGATCGAGTTCAAAAGAATAAAGTTAAAAAAAAGCTCTCTAAAACATCCATCATATTAGTGCTAAGTCCAAACTTGAAGATAAAATATCAACGACAAAGCAAAAGATACAATTGAAAGAATTAAGATTGAAATGAGATAAATCGTTAAAATGATAAAGTCAAGGCAACAAAACTAAAAAGATTTCCACTTAAAATAAGCAATCATATGTATGTGAACTTTTAAATACCATTTGAGCCTTATATATCTTTTCTTTCATAACTATGAATTGTGACCTACATTACATGCCTTGAAAAGTCATTTCTAATAATAAAAAAGGACTTGCTTGCGTTGGATGGTGTCAGTTTCTAAAAAAAAAATCACGACCTGTTCACGCATTATATTCTTTAGGACACTAATTCATGTGTTAAATGGACAAGCTTAACATAACGGGAAGTAAGCAACTATCCTTATGAAAGCCAAAACCTACTTTTGGAATCCAATCATTCCTTTCCAAAAATAAACATCCATTAGGCTTGCCTAACTTTTAGCTAATCCTTTTTTCTCATAATCCTCGTTAGCTCATACCCCTTTAATTATCAATAAGACACTCATAAAAATTACAACTTAGTGTCATGACGTGCACGATGTCGAATAGTGGATCTTCCTTATGGATCAAGATGGGTTTTGGGTGTATTAGGATTAATCATAAAATTATGATTTTGAGGGAGTTGTCACCTAATATCATGGTCACTAGAAAACCTACTGGTATGTGAGAATGTGGATAAGAGGACTAGTTATGCATGGAGAAGATGCATCACTCCCAGTTCATCCTACCTATGGTAAGTTTCATTGTTGATTGATTGTTTTCTTTCTAAGTCACGTTTCTATTTGTTGGTTTAGCTAAGAATCAAGACATATCCTCCTTAGTTGGAGGTATCTGCCTTATCAAGCTAAATCCTAACCATTTTATTGATCAAATTTAATGTCGTATTTCTTCCTTCTTTGTATCTTTAATAACTAGTGATTTACTTTACAGTATAATTTTATACCCCAAATATTAAAGTCTAAAGTTAATTCCCAACATTTTATTTTTGTCAATTCTTTTAATTTAATACCTGGATTATGCATTATGTTGTAAGGTTCATATCCCAAATATTCATTAAACAAATTAATTTTTTGTTTTTTTTTTAATTTTTGTAGCCAAATCCTAGTAGATAATCATAAACTGGTTATAATACCCTTTTTGTATTTTTTTCAAAGAGGATAAAAATACATTTTTTGTTTTTTATAAAATATGCACGAGAAACTTTTACAATCTGGTTGTATGAACACATATAAAAACATATTTTTGCATTTTAAATGAGGACTTTTTTTCAAAGTTTTGAAGAAAAACGAGTATTTTTAATACCAGGATAGTATTTTATAATGTAAGTCTCCAACCCCGATATTAAATACAATTGTTGGAAAAACATGCGAGGGACCCATAAAGAATTTCAAAAAGATCCATGAATTTTTTCATAGTTTTTGGAAATTATTTTAGGCTTGTTTGGCAAAACAATAAAATAAAAGACAAACTAGTGTTAAAACAAAATAGTAGGGCGTGTTTGGCAAACACGCCCTTATAAAAACGTTAGAGGCATAAAACGTGTCATAAGGCTGTGTTTGGTAAACAAGCTTTATGAATAAAAAAAATCACTTTTTTCCTTTAGTGGGAATTGGGCATGTCAAACACACTTTTATAGTTAGAATGGGTTCGGCCCAACCATGTGGGTTGCGCTTCCTGGCCCAAGACCCAAACCAAACAGAACCCATAAATAAAAATAAAGCAAATGAAGATCAAACGAGAGGTTTTTGCTAGAAATTCATGAAGAACACATTAAAGAACCTAGCAACGTGAATCTTGATTTAGACTAGATCATGTCAAATTAAAGGCACGAAGACATATAAAAACAACTTTCAAACAAGATTTTAAGGTTGGATTAGCACGATAAACAACTTAATATCATGATTATTTAATTTTTTTTGCAAAAAGTAAATCGAAATAACCAAAGATCAAACGCCATGATCTTAGTGTTTTTAAACCCTTAGAATCTTAGATTAATGATCAACAAGCTAAAATGCATATGTAAGAGCCAAGAATTGATAAAAAAAGAAACAAAAATCAAGGACCTAAGGCAATGTTCATCCAAAAAATACCAACCTAGAAATGCCTAGTAAAGGTTTAACCTAAAAACAAGCATTAAGAACCCAAAAAATAGCCTAAACCGAACAACCATAGCTTAAGCATGCTCAACACCTTGTTTGAACCATCAAAACAACAAGAAACAAAAAAGAAAATTCAAAACAGTAAATAAAGTCTATATTACCTACAACAAACCAAAAACACATTTCAACACTATTCCATTGATTATTTTTCACATTCTCAACCATATATAACATGCATTTAGCTCAAGCAAACCTAGCCAACCACTAACAATGATCTAATAACAAAAACAAAACACTACCTTTTTAACACATTTTTCCTTAAGCTTTTATTAAACATCTTGAACATTAAAACATAGGTTTTTATTAAACATGCTAAAATGTGTCTCAAATTGTCATTTATCACTTCAATAACAATCCTAAACATCAAACTAAGCCTCAAACAAAACTTACGCATATATATACAATCATATCATAACTAAGCATCTAAAAAAAAAATCAAATACACCTATTGCATCAAAACTAACAAGTAGTTGAAAAGGGAATGCATAATGAACATCCAATGCAATCATTTAATAAGCAAAATGAAAGGAGAAGGGGTTTTTTTTTCTTGGTTATTTAATGGTTTGGCAAAGGATTTTCAGGTTTGGCAGTGTAAGGGTATAAGTTTTCCAAGTCTTTCCCCATCAATGGCCTTTGGCATGGGTTTTTAAAGGGCAATGAGGATCATTTAGAGGACTTGTGGTAGACAATCCTCACCCTTTGATATTGAAGAATGAATCCCAGCCATCCATTGAGGTTAAAGATCAACCTTTACATCGTTTGAGAGTTGACAATGGAAGTACACTTGCTGGTTTTTGTTATTTTCTAACATGTATGGCTGGTTGGGGTGTGGGTTTTAACCTCTTGTAGCAACGCCTTTAGAGTTGCAAAAGAGCCTTTATTTTTTATAGGCAAGAGTACAAAAGACAATGTGTGATGGGGTATGTTTCTTATCTTCTTCGGGGAGAGATAAGGGAGAAACAGACACTAAAGGTGGTAGCAAAACTAGGCTTTTTTCAGGAATTTTTTGGAAAGAAGATCAGTAGTGGTCAGATGACAAGTTGTATGGCCCTATTTGATTTTTGTTCCAAGATCAAACAAAACAGCTTTGTTTTGAACCAAAACAAACCATTTTGGTCAAATTGCATTTTATTTAAATGAAACGGTGTTGTTTGGTAGCACTAGGTTAATTCAAGTTTTAATTTTTCTTTTTAATTTTAGCTCTCAATCTTTTGAATTTATTCAATTAAACCTTTGATTGATCTTGCTTTTAGAAATCAATTCAATTTTACCCCTGTGAAGTGTCAAAAGGGTCCTCTAATTTTAATGCGTTTTTCAACAAAGTCTATAGTCTTGGATATTTTCAATTTCACTCTTAATTGGCTCTTAAAACTCCTAATTATTTCAACTCGACCCTTGTTTTATTCAATTATGGTCCCTATATTTCTGCACCTTTTGTATCATGATCCTTGATCTTAAATTTCTTCAATTTGGCCTTTAATTGATATAAAACTTTGATTTTCTTGCAATTTCACCCCTAATTTCATCTAATTGAGTTAGTAAAAATTAAATTTGATCCTTTAAAATTTTAATCTTCTCAATTAAGCCCGAATTAGGCCTTCAAATTTATTTTTCTACCAATTAAGTTGTTAATACAATTAATTTGACTTATTAAAAGTCTAATTAAGTCTTTGCACTTAATTAATTATTTTAATTTCAACCCAAATTATTTCATAAACATAATTTGTATACCCATAACTAAATTCTTCACAAAAAAAATTGAAACTGAATTGAGGGAAGTAAGACTTAATGTTAAGGGAAAAATTAAAAAGAAATGATAAGAGGAGAAATCAATTACAAACTTTTAGGGGAAAATTTAGATTTAAATGAAAGGGAGGGTTTAATGTGTAATTGGTTAAAAAAATTGACTATAAAAACTCTCTCCCTCTCACTCCTGAAGGCTGGTTGGAAGAAAGAAAAAAAGAAGAGAGAAAAACCAACAAAATTGAAGAAAATTCATTGGAAAAAAACCATGGAAAATAAAGGATGTGAGGGGTGAAGGAAATTGTTACACACTACATCTTAAACATATAATCAAGAGAGAAAAGTGAGGAAAACCAAGGGGTAAAGCTGCACTATTCATGGCAGCAAGGAGAAATTAAAGGGAGGATCAAAAAATTTCAACAGGCTACGATCCGAAGATTAGAATGACATCCAGTAAGGGGTTCTAAACATATTCTAACAATATTTTTGAAGTAGAAATTATAAATTTCAAGTTAGGGTTTATGGAAAGTTTTTGAGGGAAATGCAAATTAATTATAAATTGACTAAATTGGGTTAGAGTAACTTATAATGGGTGTTAAATTAGTAGGAATTGATGAAGAAAACATGGTAATCCTAAAGGCATTCATGGCCGGCCAAAGGGTACTAATTGATGTATAATAAAAATATGTTTATTTAAGTGAATTGTGATTTATCAACCTATAATTTTGTGTGTAAATTGATTTTAGGTAAGTTTAGTTATATTGTATAACATGATTGAATCAATTATGTCATTGTGAATCGAAAACCTAGGAATGGTTAAAGAACTTAGAGATGAGAGTTGTTGTGATAGGTTGATTTTGTGTATAAGGGAGAAATTAATGGAAAATATATATTTTTATCTCATTACACTATTGTTAGTGTGAATTATAATAAATGTTTGTGATAAATTAGAAGTGAATACGACTATGCTAGCATCGTGAAAGGCAAAATAAGTAGGAATTCCTACAATGAACATGTTTTTCCTTGAAATAGTTTTAATTATTTTAAGTAAATATGAGTCAGGTGATAAGTTTTAGAAATTTATATTTAATGATATTGCAATGTAAATGACATAGTGATTAATGTTTTGAAAGGTGAGAAATTGAATAAAAAAGTTCAGCTTATTGTAAAGTTGTAGAAAGGAAAATTGGACAGTCTCATCTCCTAAAGTCCAAAGGAGATTAGGGCATGAAAATGATAAAATCTAGGATTGATTTCTGCATAGAATTCATAGATCGAGGTGTTAGCTTTGCAACGGGACCAAACTTGATTAATTTGGAGTTCTACAACTCTAGATATGAGTCAAAATATGATGGGAGGTCAAGCTGAAAATTGTATTGAATAGTTTCGACAAATCATGATAATGGGTGCTTTGGGCGCTTTAATGACAGATTGCACTTTCATTTCTTTAGTAAAAATGTAGCTTGAAATCTTATCTTTCATATGAAACAAGCCACACCCAAAATCATATTTTTATAACTTTAGTTATAATTAAAATAAGAAACTGTGTTTTAAAATAGTCATGATGGATTGACCGGGGTTGGCTAACGTTTATTTTGCTTAGGAGTTGTTATAATGTAAGAACTAAATTGTTGTGGTGGTAAGAGTGAAAGGTGATATAATGGTGTATACTTGTTGTTACAAGAGAGATCTCATGAGTTGTGCAGCAGCAGGGAGACACGATGAAAGTTTCGACAACGGGTAGGTGTTTAACACCTTAATTATTTTGTTTATTAATTTTTTTTTAAATAAATTAATTAGTAATGAGTAGAGGAACTAGCTTTCTGATAATGAGACTAATGATCGGTAATGAGTGAGGGAATTAGCTTCCCAATAATAGGACTAGTGCTTGATAATGAGCGATGGAACTAGCTTCTTGGTAATAAGACTACTGCTCGGTAACGAGTGAAGGAATTAGCTTCTTGGAAATAAGACTAGTGCTTGGTGATGAGCAAAGGAATTAGCTTTCCAGTAATGGGAGTAGTGCCTAGAAAATGGACAAGGAGACTTAATTGCCTTATCCTTCACTTTTAGGTCCTTCGAGGGTGCAATTGAGTTTCCAATTTTCTCCAAGATTCTAGTTTGGTCCCTTCATCTCTTGTTTATGCATTTAAATCCTTCTTCAAGTTGTTCTTGTTGATCCTCTATCATTTTTCATTCATTTTTTTTAAGAGAAAAAGACAAGTTTGGGGGGAACCCAAAATTAGGTTATGATAGTTGCCTCCTCTTTACAATGCTTTCGATAGAAAATCTCGTAAGAGACTTTAGATAGTAAGCTTGTAAATAAGAAAAGATAAAAAGATGTAGATTTATCAAATCAAGAAGTGGTTAACCCTTCTCGAAATGATGAGTTGTTCATATATATCTTCGAGAATGAAACATCTAACAAAAATGTCAGAAGCGAGGGCTTGAAAATGCACTTAAAAGAAAGTAATTCCAAAAGCACTATTTAAAAGAGATAAGGCTAATTAGAAGATGTTATAAAAGAGATAGGGGCTAAATAACGCATTATTTAGAAGGGTAAGGGCTCAAAGGCGCATTCAAAAGAAAGTAGTGCCAAAAGCACTATGTAAAAGGAGATAAGCTAAACAACACATTATCTAGAAGGCGAGGGTTCAAAGGGGCAATTAAAAGAAAATAGTGCTAAAAGCACTGTATAAAAGATATAGGGTTAAATAATGCACTATTTGGAAGGTGAGAGCTCAAAAGCACATTTAGGAAAAAATAGTGCCAAAGGCACTATGTAAAGAAGATAGGGTTAAACAACACACTATCTAGAAGGGTGAGGGCTCAAAGGTGCACTAAAAAAAATAGTGCCAAAAGCACTATGTAAGAATGATAGGGTTAAACAACGCACTATCTAGAAAGCGAGGGCTCAAAGGCACACTCAGGAGAAAATAGTGTCAAAACCACTATATAAAAGAGATAGGGCTAAAACAACGTACTATCTAGAAAGAAAGAGCTCAAAGACATACTCAAGAGAAAATAATTTCAAAGACATTGTTAAAGAGTAAGTGGCCTAAAAATGCACTTAAAATGGTAATCTTTAAAGTTGCATATACATAACCTTACAGATGTCTCACGATCTTATATCTTGAAAATTAGGCTTTCTTTTCCCTTGTATTGACAGGAATTAAACCTCTAATAGTTTTTTTTTGCTGGGAAAAAAATTCAAATCCATTAAAGATTCGTTACTTGGACTCCTT
>Ga0325403_1000703_pt1 | contig 25209 bp, 16 predicted proteins | sample PopdelMetagenome_19_FD_205665 | JGI IMG/M metagenome (GOLD analysis project Ga0325403, IMG submission 205665) | Populus deltoides microbial communities from Bellville, Georgia, United States - Xylem-PdKOR-R4 | ecosystem: Host-associated > Plants > Phyllosphere > Stem > Wood/Secondary xylem... | reverse complement strand
TACTTGAAATTTGAGTTTGATAAGAGTGTTGATGCATTTAATTTTTTTAATTTTAAAAAAATATTAAATTAATATTCTTATGTGTTTTTAGATAATTTTAATATATGATGATAGAAATAAAAAAAAAAAGAAATAGTATATGAGAAAAGGAAATGTCATATGGTTGTTTTTATATTTTTATTTTTTTAGAATAGTAAAATGACTTACATACATGCCTTTTATAAGTGGAATTTTCTATAGTTTATGTTGAAGTGAATTGTTGTCTTTTCACTTAGGGTTTTTTTTTATTATTATTATGTTGGTTCAGGGGAAAATTTATAATTTAATATAAATAAATATTATTAAAAAAAGGTGTTAACGCGGGCAATCACGTATTATTGTGTGGACAATCCTTAGGCTTTTCGGCAGCATGTTTGGGGTTGTTCAGTAGCCAGACGCTGCCTTTCGTTATGGCATTAGATTCGTCTTGATGTCCCTTTTATGGTGAGGCGACATGTGTGGCCAATGAACATTTAATTTGGCACTGATGATCATTTTTTTATTCCCCCGTTTTTCTCTATCTTCTCCTTAATTTCTATACTTGACCTTTCAAATTTTTAAAGTATTCCTTTAATTTATTATTCTTTCGGGTTTGGTTCTTATTTTTTTATTACTATTTATTTTATTTGGATTAATTTATAAAATTGAGTCTTTTTTTTCAATTTTCGACCCTTTAATTTTTTTCATCTTTCAAATATGGTCCCAATTTTTTTTAATTGGTATTTGTTTTGTTTGAAATAATTTTTTAGATTGTTTTTTTCTTACAATTTAGTATCTTTAGGTTTTTTCCTCCATCAAATTTGATTTTCATTCTTTTGATTCACTTTAAATTATTTGTTTTCTTTCAATTTCATCCTCCAACATTAAATTGATTTGAAATTTAGCTTCTTGACAAAGCCAAGTCTAGAGTTTCACAAAATGTGAGTTTTAGAGATTAACTTAGGTTTAGATGGTTTACTCGGGTTGTCTTGATTTTTTTTCTTTTTTTAAACTCATGTTTTTTAGGTTTCAGACATCAACATTTATTTATGCCTAGTTAGGGACCTTGTTCTCATGACTTTCCTGCTCTGTATATTTTTTTTTATCTTTAATATATTCTTACATTTCAATAAAAAAGAAGAAGAAGAAGAAGTCTTTTCCATAGTATATGTTTGTCATTTTCAAATTCCATAGGGACAAAGAAGTCATTTTTTATATTTGATGTGCAAAGTAATGACTTTAATACCTCTAAAAGTTTTTTTAAAAAAAACACATAGCTTGAGTTAAGGGCTTTCAGGTCATTTCATGCTTTGGACGCATTGTAAATTGACCACATTTCCCTTAAAATAAAAAAATAAAAACAAAAGCTTATGGTTAGGGGCACTTCAAAATTTGTGATTTGTTTTTTTTTTTTGTAATTATCTATTTGGATGAGGGGCAATTAAGTCTTTTCACATATATAAAATTAATTAAAAAATGGTGGTTGACATGTGCTGCACATGCACCATCGAGTGGGAGGTGCCAACACTAGTTTGGCATGCATGCGATGCTTCCTGGTTGTGACATGCCTTTGTCTACAACGACGATTGAAGTGACACCTCATCATCTTTATAGTGGTGGCGCGTGTTAGTGATGAAGTTGTACTTAGGCTCCGGAGAGCCTTTTTTCTTCCACTCTCTCTATCCTCTTTCATTGCCTTGATTTTCATGCCAGCCCATTCAAAAATCAATTGTCCTTCAATTTGTATTTATATTAATTTTAATTTTTGCTTTTTTAACTTTATTCATTTTTCAATTTCTTCCACGGGTATTTTATTTCATTTAATTTTTGTATCCAATTTTATTCTCATTTTTTATTGCTATTTATTTTTGTTTTTTTGTCATTTTCTTGATTTTTTTCAATTTCATTCCTCATTATTTTATTTTATTTAATTTTTATATTTAATTTTGGTTCTTATTTTTTATTGCTATTTTTTTATATCAAAAAACGAGTTAGAGAATTCTCATATTTAATTTTTTTATTGGAGAAAAAATTATCTAACCTACGAAGAAACGTAGACCAAATAACTAGTAACAACTATTAAATATGGAGTCAATTAATGACATATAAGTTATAAAAAACACTAAAAAACATTAAAATTTTACTGTACACACAAACTTCAAATTCCAAGGGGATAAAGAAGTTTGTTTACATATTTGATGCACAAAGTAATGACTTTAATACCCCTAAAAATAAAATAAAAACATAATTTGGATTAAGGCCTTTTAGGTCATTTCATGGATGCATTGTAAATTGACCACATTTCCCTTGAAAGAAAAAAACAAAAAGCTTCCAATTATGGGCACTTTAGACTTTTTGATATTTTTTTTTGTAATTATCTATTTGGACATATAAAATTAATTAAAAAAAAATAGTTGACATATGTTGCACATACACCACTGAGTGGAAGGTGCCCACGCCACTTAGGCATGCATATGATGCCTTTCGGTGTTGAAATGCCTTTGCCTGCAACGACGATTGAAGTGATGTGTCATCCTCTTCACGATGGTGTGGCACGTGTTAGCGATGAAGCTGTACTTGGGCTCTAGTGAGCCTTTTTTCTTCCCCTCTTTCTATTCTCTCTCATTGCCTCGATTTTCATGTCAGCCCATCCAAAAATCAATTGTGTCCTTCAATTTGTATTTATATTAATTTTAATTTTCATTCTCTTAATTGCTCTTTCTTTTGCTTTTGATGCTTTTTTAACTTTATTTATTTTTCAATTTATTCCATAGGTATTAATTATATTTCATTTAATTTTTATATCTAATTTAGTCCTTATTTTTTTTATTGCTACCTTTTTTTTGTCATTTTCTTGATTTATTTTTAATTTCATCCATCATCAGTTTATTTCATTTAATTTTTGTTTTCAATTTTGGTTCTTATTCTTTTGATTGCTATTTTTTATATTTTTTCATATTTTTAATTTAGTCCTTCATTATTTTCTTTCATTTTATTGTTATATTATATTTGGTACTCATTGTTTTGATTGCTATTTATTTGTTTTTTTTTTTAATTTTGTTTGATTAAGGATTTTGTTTAGTGATTTTTTTTATTTGCCTTTTATGAGGTAACCCCGATCTCATAATCAGGGTGACAATTCTCAAAGATTAGATAGATTTAATTTAGTCTTTTTCTATGGAGTTATTAGTTTTTGAGCATTGTGATTTTTTTCACTTTCTTTTACATGGAGTTACTAGGTTTTGAGCTTGTGATTTGTTTTCAATGGGTTTATCTCAATCTCTTATCTCATGTCTTAAGTTTTTTTTTTTGACATTTTTCTTTAAATAGTTTTTTTTTTTTTGTTTTCAATTTCATGATTGAAATTATATTATTAGGCCTTGAGTTTTGTGGTCCTTTTCGTTTTCTTTTATGTGAGGTTACTCTGGGTTGCAAGTTAGTTAAATTATCCTAGATTGATGCTAGTTTTTTTCTTGATGTTTTTTTATTTAAATTTAGTCTTTTTTAGGTCTTTTTTAAAAATAATAATTTTTTATCCCAATTTCATATCTAGTGTAGCGGATTAGTCAAATTTACCTGGATTGACTCAAGATTTTTTTTTTTTAACTTTTGGGAGATTGATTTCTTTTTTAACTTCATCCTTTGACATTAAGTTATTGGGCTTTGAGTTTTATAATTTTTTTTGTTTTCCTTTATGTGAGTTTAACTCGAGTTGCGGGTTAGTTGAGTTAGCCCGGGGTGACTTCGTTTTTTTATCATTTGTTTTTATCGATTTAACTTTTGTCTTTTTTTCCTAGGTTTTTATTTTAAATTTATTTTTTTTCTCCCATTCTCATGTTGCGGATTGTGGGTTAGTTGAGCGAACCGAAGTTGACTAGGATTTTTTCTTTTATACTCATGATTTAGGCTAAGAGATCAGGATAACAACTCAAAAGTAAAAACAAAAAAAATTATAAAGCTCTAGACTCAATAACCTAATATCAATAGATCAGATTGAATATATACTTTGAGAAATAGGTTATGGTTAGCTAAGAACTCGTTTATAGAATTAATGAAACTTTGATTTTTTCTTAAATCAAGAAAGTTGACTTTTTAATTCATGTAAAGGTTAATTGAATTTTCTACCTCCCCCCCCAGGACTTTTGGCATGCCTCTCCATTCTCAAGTAAAATACGGATAAAGTTTGAAAATAATTGCGAATAAACACATGAAAATAATCACAAAGTAAACTATGATAGAGTTTTCACCAAAATAACAATGAATTTTTGTCCCTCTAAATTGATTTCTTAGGTTTTTGTACGTCTATTTGGTCCATATACTTAGCAGCTATACATCCCATGCATGTCATAATCATGCTTATAGGCACAATCAATTTTCTTTTCCCAATTAAATGGAGAAAAAAATAGTTATAATCCCTCTCGTTGTAAGTGAGAAGTTTTCTGTATAAGCAAGATTTCTGTATAAAGCTACAAAGATGTTTTGAGAATATAGTTTTTTTATATATAAAAAAATGGATACATGTATATAGGGGTGAGTAAAAATACCAAAAAACTGAAAAAACCGAGAAAAATGGAAAAAAAATAACCGATTAAAATTTGAAAAAAAACAAGCCAGTTCGGTTCGGTTTCAATTTTATAAGCCTAAAACCGAAAAAACCGAACCGAAGCCAAACCGAAAAAAAAAAAAACCGAGCCAAACCGGAAAAAACCGAGCCAAACCAGTTTGAACTGGTTTTTGTCCTAAAAAACTGAACAGAACCGAAACCGGTCGGTTTGAACTAGTTTCAGTTTTTTTTTAAAATCAGTTTATGTAGTGTTATTAAATAATATTAAACACTAGTTTTTCTAGTAAAACATAATTTAAAAAAAATAATTTTTTTACTGGGTCGGGCGCGATCCAATGATCACTATTCATGTGAACAGTACCAAGTGAAATTCACCAAACATTAAATTGCTTTTTTCATATAACCAAACGCAGTTTGCTTTAAAAGCTAAAATTACAGCGTAAACAAACACCTTCTAAATGATGACAAGAGATTTCTTTAATCAATGAAAACAGTTTAAGCTCTATCAATGGCGATGGCGATCACTGAAGTAACTGGAGGCTTTGCAACATAAGCCGATGGAAAATACAAAAGGAGAGAGTTTTTATTTTTGGCAGAGATCCCATAACAAAAGTTAGTGCTTCTTTAGCGTAGTGGAATCTACGAGATTCCCAACCAAGAAGGAATCCATTTACAAGAGCTGTGCTTATGGAAGTGGTGGGATGTCACAGATTCTGAGACGGATTTCCATCAAGACTCTCCCTAGTGGCTATTTCGGTTGAAGAATTCAAAAGGAAAAGGAAGCATCCCACCTTTTGTAGGAGAATTCCACTTTATGCCTTTGGTTTTTAGTGTTTTTCCTACAGGGAATACATTTTGTTTTAGACCCCAGTTGATGGGAACTAGAACATCAAAATAACAGCCTCAGTTCCTTCAAGCCTCCTCGCAAGTTGTCTTCTCTTGTAAGAATAATTTGCTTTTCATGAAATTAGGGCAAAAAAGAAAGGAAAATAGTTGCAGGAAGGGCTTCCTCTAAAACGAATATAAGAAATTAAAAAAAAAATCAGGGAGCAACCTTTTTTTTATTAATATTTTATTTAGAATTCTGTTCTTCCTGGTCGTCGATCATATCATTAATTGAATGCAAACAGGAAGCTTTTGTGGATAGAGCAGAAAAGCTTAGTGGTGATTACTTTATATCCATTTTCCTTTGTCTCTTTAAAACACTTTCAAGGCAATAGCTCTCCATGAGCTGAAGTAGTGGAATCCCAACTTTTTTTGAACATCAATGTCTATCCCCAGTAGTTTAATTTCAGTCTTGGTCCTTGTTCAGGAGAGCAATAGTGTCGGCTAAAATTTAGTTTTTTTATTTTTAATTAATTTTTTTATATTATTAGATCATTTTGATGTGCTGATATCAAAAATAAATTTTAAAAAGTTATTATTTTAATGTATATATAAATAAAAAAAACAATTTAAAAAATAACTGTTAGATATCATACTCTCAAACACCCTTTTAAACAAACAATATTAAATTAATAGAAATTCTTAGCTAGCTTTTACAAGAACAACGACAACTTTATAATGATAATCTCATTCATTAATAGGAGGAATAGCTTACCATGTGCCAATAATTCTCGATTGTCATAGTTTCAAGTAACTCTTTACATGGAAATAATTAAATAGATATGCCACATTTTTAAGAAATTAATGATGAAAGTTCAATTTAAAATATCATATTGAATGAATATTTTCTTTATCATATAAAACTAGTTAATTATAGCTTCTAAATAAACTACAATAATGTTAATTATTCTATCTCAATTTCTTCAATCAGATATGTTTCTGTCTCTTCTATATCAATCCCTTATATCCTAAAATATTAATCAAATGCAACCTTATAAATAATTCATTCTATATTCAGATAATGAATAATTAAAGTTCTTGAATAGCCATTGGAAGAGTTTTAAATACATGTATGCTCGATGGGTTCCTTTCGTGCACAAATCAGGTTTCAGAATAAGGTAGTTGATGCTTTGAGAACCAGAGTTGCAATATTGTAGCTGATCCTGTGGGGGTGAGGTCATTGGCTTAGACTATTTGAAAGAGTTGTATAGATGAGTAGGATGAAGAGCTCTAGAACCAGTGTTAATTGAAGTGAAACCCATTTTGACAAAATTATGATAATTGAAGTAAATGAACGCTAGATTATTGATCATTGCATGATTTCCAACATATGTGTGTATTGTTTTTTTACCATATTTGGTCTATTTTGGGTTCCACATTGTTGGGTTTGGATTTCGGTGTTCTTTATTTTTTTGGTGTTTGATTTGTTTTGTTCAAGAATTTTTAGGTTTTTGTGTTTTTTTTTTGTTTAATCTGTTTTTTTGCCTTCTGTTTTGTTTGTTTGGTTGCTTTTGGGTCAAACAAAGATCTTGATTTCGGATTATGGTCGAACAAAAAGTGTTGAGTCAAATTTGGGTTAAGGGTTTAAAACCCTGTTTGGTTTGCCATGTTATTTTGTTAAAGATTTTTTTGGTTTAAGGGTGTGTTTGAAAAATACCCCTTAGGCCTATTTTAGTAGTTTTATTACAAGAAAAAATGAGTTTTTTTTTTGCCAAATAAAGCTATATATATATTTTCCTTGCATATGGCCAAATTCTAAAATTTTCATAAGTATTTTATTTTTTTAAAATTTCATTTTTATCATACTTTGAAAAAAAAAATACAAGAATCAATCACAAAGTATCATAACTAGTTTATGATTATCTGTTAGAACTTTGTCTACACTTCAAAAACATAATTTTTTTTGTTTATTTTATTATACGAGATTATATACTTATACATAAAATGTATTCTCAATATGAAAAGAAAGACAGTTCATTTTGTTTTTATGTTTTGGCACTAGAATGGTTAGGTTTTAACTTGATAAGATAAGAATCTCTTTACTAAGAAGGACTTTTCTTGAACCCTAAATAGACCAATAGTTAGAAAACACAACGATACTTTAGTTTATATCAAGCAAATAAACAATGCAGCTTACCTTAGGTAAGACGTATTAAGGGTGATGATACTTCTCTTTACGCAATTAATCCACTTACCCAGACTCTGAGACCAATTAGGGTTTCTAGTGACCAAAATACTAGGTAACGACTCTCATTTTCTTATTTTATTGATAAAGGACAAGAATTCCTTATCCTTTCCACCTACATCACCACTAATAATCCTTGTTCGGGAGGATGATCGTCACGACGCCACACCCATGTGACATAATGGTGACTCCACTAGGAACCTATGGATTAAGCTTTGTTTGTTTGTCTGATTGTTGTGTTTTTTTAGTGTACTTTTTTCTTTTTTATACTTTAAATTATATTGCATTTTGTCCATCATTTTTTTTATTATCACCGTGCATTCTTTTTATGCTTTATTATTTTTTATATATCGCACATACATTTGTATATTGGATATGAATTAATGCCTCATGCATCGTTTGCTTTAATTTTTGAAAGCACATACAAACTTCAAGGTTAGGTGGATGATTAACGATTTGCCCTATGACTACTAGTCAAAGTTTAGATGCGTGAAACCCCCAACTCATATCTGATTGTCTGCTTGATAATGGTAGGCATATGTGCCTTAACCATTCATTGCAATGTCCCCATACTATCTTTACAAATAACATCTCTAGGCAGATTTAGGACCTTTTTGATACCGGGTAGAAGACCTACCCATGCTCACTTAATGAATAGAACCTATCATTAATTTGTATGTGCTACTTGTAATTTGCATCAAGGCAAGTCTGGCCATGCTAATCCTGTATTGTAGGATTCTGAACTAAAATAATGACTTTTTATAGATATCCATCTTTTTAAGAATTTAGGCAAGAATCTGAGTTAGCACAAGTAGCTTAAGGAAACTGTCTAAGAATCAATGCTAGTGGATTGCCATGCATTACTAAGATAAATCATATGGCGAATGTCCTGAAGAAATTGCCAACCATAATGGTGTATGTCGACGAGACTCTATTTAAAAGGCAATATGAGAGGATTGCACAACTAATAAGACTTCTAGTACAAGCAATAGTTGTAAAAGCTTTACTGAATTTTTGGGATCCCAATTATAGGTGTTTTACTTTCAGGAACATCGATAAAACACCCACATTGGAGTAGTGTGAAATGATCCTAGATTTTCCAAATAACACTCATAAGATTTATCTCAAATGAAAATTTGAAGACACAGCTTCGGAGGTAGTCAATTTATTATGTTTGGGAAAAATCAGCCAGTGTAAGGTAACTGACGAAGGATTCAAGTGGAAAATCATTGATGCCAAAATGAAGAAAAATGTTGAGGAAGGCATGTTGGGAGACGAACGATACCAACTAGTGGCCTTTGCCATATTTGGTTTAATTTTGTTCTTATCTGAAATTAGAGTCATCGTTTTAAAAGCTGCAAATGCATTCAACAAGTATGAGCATGATCGAATCAACCTTTTTGGTATAATTTTGGTTGAAACCATACTATCACTCAACCATTGTAGGATGCATAGGAAAGGAGCCATAGGATGTTATGTCCCGATGTCTTATTTATGGATTATCAGTCATATCAAAACTTCAAAAGGATATTTTCAATAACTTTTAGTGGTTTAATATTTGACCATTAAAGATTATTATAGATGAGACTTGTAAGAATTTGGATGAGAAAGCATGGAAATGAAAATATACCACATTACCATAAAAGCAACTTCAAGTGGAAAACACCATGGATGAACATCGCAGTCTCTATATAATGAGTTATGGAAGCAAGACATGGGTTCCCCTAATTTGTGTAGCTAGATACAATAGTTATGCACCTGTTCTTATAACAAGACAACTAGGTGGAATGAAGTATGTACCGAGAACTCTGGGATTAAAATATTTCACCGGTCTATTCAAGCACCAGTCATCCCTCAAAGAGATGAACTTATTAGACAAGATTAGGAAAGACTTCTATTATTGAAGAAGAAAAAAGACAGTGGGGTTGAATCCTCATTTAGTCAAAATTACATGATTTAGAGAAATGAAGAGCTTTCTAGAATGATAGGGTTCTCAAAACCTAGAAATTTAGAACCATAAATGCAGCAACCAAAAATAAAAAGGATTGGTAATGAGGAGTTAAGAAGTAACTAAAGAAGTATGAAATTGACCTTGGCCATAGCAAAGGGCAATGACAACTCTTGGAAAAACAGTTGGAAGAGGAAGATAGGATGAGGAATTACTTGAACCGGCAATTGGAAAAGAAGGATGAACAACTAGAAACTTTGACAAACGATCACGGGGTAATAAAAGAATGACAGAAAAAGGTCGAGGTAGCCGAAGAAATGGCCAAGGGTATCCTAGATGAGTTGAGAACTCATATGACCAAATACGATGAGTTTGGCTAATAAGCATGTGCTAACAGAAAGAGAGTTGGCCAAAGTCATGAGGTTAATCAAAGGTAGCATAAATACTGATAAGGAAATAATAGATTTCTTGAAGAAAGAAAGATTGCTTTTGGAAGAAGTTAAAGGTTGGGAAAGATAAAAATCAGTTAACCAAGATTAACATAGAATAGAAAAGAAGAATCTAGTCCTAATATATAGCACAGTCCAAGGAAGAGAGAAGCGTTAGGGAAGCTGCTTAGTCTAATAAGTGAGACTACCAGAAGAGAGTTGAGTCTTCAAAGGGATAATTATGGTATTGAAATCCGAGCTAGAAATCCGAGAGAAGGAGTTGAAAGCATTGAGAAGCCATTACTTTGAGATGAAGAAAGAGTTAATTAGGACTAGGAAAAAGCATCAAGGATATCAAGACTATATTGACAGCTTTGTAGTTCAAATTAACTCTAAAAAAGCTGAACTTGACATTGAGAGGGAGGAATTGCGAAGGGCAATGGCTAAGGTAGCACAGTTGGAGACTATGGTACGAGTACTAGAAAAAAGCAATGAGACTTTAGCAACCAGCAATAAAGTATTGATCACCGATAATACCTTGTTCCATGATAAGAAAAGACGAATGACAAAGCAGATTAACAAGTGGCCTGTCATGCTGGTAGGGTGCAACAATAAGCCACCCAAATTAGAAATGATGATTTGAATTGCCGAGAACACATGAGTGCCATCACTTTCTTTATTAGAAACATAGCTAGTAGATGAGATGTTTTTTTTATGAATAGTGATGCATATGGCTTTTGAAGTTTGAAAATTTTCAAACAATGTACAAATTTTTTTATTTATGAAAGGGTCATAACCCATCTTTCTTTCTAATGTATTTTGGGATTCAACCATGATAAGAACTTGGCAAATGCTTCTTTACAACAACCAATTGAGCTCGAGAAATCTTGCCCAAGGAATTATAAAAGTCATGAATAAGTTCGGAAAGGTTAATCCATATCTAATATAAATTGACACACGCATCATGATCATTCATTTAATCATATTTGCTTATAAATTATCACATACATTACATATTGTGAAACATAAGTCCCTTGTCTAAAGTTTACTGCACCTGACTAAGAAAAAGAATGGAGAACGATGAGAGAGCTCATCTGAAATCATATTATCATAATGAGTTAGAGTCTCTGAAGAATAAAGTTGCTCGAATGACCAATCCACTCGAGCAACTTTTAAGATCCAATAATAAGGGGGACATCTACATAGCCTCCTGTTAAAGCATCAATAACTCATGTCCCTCATACATCTAAGCACTTAGGGGTAGATTCAACAATTGAGCAGTATTTTATCCCATTTCCCCCTCTCCAACCAACTCAAGCTTTGGTTATTATGGATTTAACAGTTGAAGTACTCTTTGATGATAGATCTATTGGTCCTATAAACTATGACAAGTTGTCTGCTATAGAAAAGAGATTGAGAGAAGTTGAGGGGAGTTATTTGTTTGACCCTATACAAGCAACTAAAATATGCTTGGTGCCAAAGGACTTTAGAATGCTGGACTTTATGTACACCAAACTAGAATGCTCAAACACCTATCTTTGGTCATATTACAACAAGATGGCTAAAGTGATCCATAATGATAAAATGTTGACCTATTTCTTTTAGGATAGTCTCATAGGGTCCGCTCTGAATTGGTATATAAGACTAGAAAATACTAGGATCAAGAAATGGAAAAACTTGGTCGAGGCCTTTCTAAAACAGTACAAATTTAACTTTGAAATTTCCCCTAACAAAACCAGCCTGATGACAATGGAGAAAGGAAATGAAGAGTCTGTAAAGGCGTACGTGAAAAGGTGGCGAGTTGAGGCCACACATGTCTAGCCTCATTTGATAGAAACAAAGATGTTGACTTTGTTCGCCAATACCTTATAGTCCTCTTATTATGAACCTTTAATGGGTAGCTCGTCTCAATATTTATAGGATGTTGTACTTATTGATGAAAGAATAAAGCAAGGGATTAAGTTTGGATGCATAGCTGAGGTAGTGGAAAAGAAAGGTTTTGCCAGGAAGAAAAGGGAAAGTGATATGAACAGCCTAGAAAACGGGTATAAAGGGAAAAAAAAAAGCAAACTATCATAACCTTTAAGCATTTATCTCTCAAGTTACCAGCATTAACTTCACTAAGCCTTTTGCCCTAAATCAAACCAATCAATCAAATAACCAGAACAATTGCCAAAAACCAAACATAAGAAATACCCTGGAACGACTACCACTTTTGCATATGCCTTTGAAAGATTTGTATGCTAAATTGTTGAGTATTGAGCATATAACTCGTATCTATGTACCACCATTACAACCATCTTTTTCTATCTGGTACAAGTCAAATATGACTTGTGAATACCACACTAGCAATCCTGACCATGGTATTGAAACTTGTTATGCTTTCAAGAAAAGACTAGTGAATCTTATCAAGATAGGATGGGTAACTTTCAAGGATTCACCCAATGTTAATTCAAATTGTTACCTAACCATGCTGCATACAAGGTTGTCAAAAACCCATTTTGACACGGCATAAAAAATACAATATAAACTCGGATCATAAAAACGAATCGTAAAATCATAAAGAAATTTTTTTCTTACATAGTTCAAATATCTTAAAATAAAATGTTCAAATAAAAACTCATATATAGTTCAAGTACCTTAAAATACAAGGTTCAAAAAAAAATTGTACATAATAAGTAACTTAAAAATACAATACAATTATTTATGTCCACATATTTTCATTAATTAACAATTAACAAACTTAAACAAACAATCTAATAGTGTGCTAAGGTGGTTACGCCTAGCTTATAAAACTGCAAGGAATAAGAACTGCAAACTTTGGTCTATAGCTTGAATTGTGTGCAAGGAACAAAAATTATGTGGCCTAACCCATTAGAGAGATTTCCCAAATAGTAGAAGCATTCTAATTCTTTATTTAGATTTAGGAGTTTCTCCTCCCTAAAAGAGCAGCTAAAATCAATTTGAAGAACCAAAGGCCATACTTTTTTATAAGGGGAAAGCATTCGATTTTTATCAGGTCTAGTTGCGGTTCACTCTTTCACTTATTCAGTCAAGTAGCTTCACTCCTCTCCCTCTGCTCGAGCCTTCACGATATGCCTTCGATCCGTGTTAGCTTTTGCTACATACTTGCTTGGTGGGTTCAGATTGAAGTAGACTAACACTAAGCTTTTCTTGCCCCGGTTTTGCTACTAATAGTTAAGGGATTCGTCGACATATATTCCAATCAATGATTGCCAAGCCTAAAAAAGGAGAGAGTCACGTCCAGGGTTTTAAAAAGTTGTTTAAGAGATTAAAGAAGTATAAACTTAGGCCCAAACTTGCAAAATATTCATTTGAAATTAAGTTTGGGAAGTTATTAGGATTCATGGTAAGTGAAAGATGGATAAAGGTGGATCCTGATAAAGTGAAGCTCATTCAATCTATGTCATCTCCTACGATAGAGAAGAAAGTGAGAGGATTCTGAGGGAGGTTAAACTATATTACCTAGTTCATATCCCAGCTAATAACAACATGTGAACATATCTTCTGGCTATCAAGAAAAAAAATCCTGGAACTTGGAATGAGGAGTGTCAAGAAGCTTTTAATAAAATCAAGCAGTACATACAGAACCCACCTCTACTTGTTCATCCTATATCAAGAACGCCTTTGATACTATATCTAACAGTAACTGAAGTAACTATGAGATATGTACTATGCCAACATGATGAAACCAGAAAGAAAGAAAGAGTCATTTATTATCTGAGTAAGAAGTTCACAAAATACGAGTCTAGATACATGACGATAGAAAAACTATGTTGTGCACTGGTTTGGGTGGAAAAAAATTACAAGATTATATGTTGTATCATACTACGTGGTTGATTTCAATGGTGGATCCCTTGAGGTATATATGTGAGAAGTCCTATCTATCAAATCGAATTACAAGATGGCAAGTTCTGTTAGTAGAATACAATATAGTGTATATGACGAGGAAAGTTGTGAAATGGAGCGTAATTATTGACCATTTGGCTGACAAAGCCATTAAAGATTATGAGCCATTAGATTTTGACTTTCCTGATGAAAATGTATTGTTAATTGAGGAAAAAAATGACAGATTGGTGGACCATGTATTTTGATATGGCAGTAAATATATATGGTAATGGAGCTGACACAATAATAATCTCTCCTAATGAAAAAACAATATCTAATTTCAGTTAAGCTATAGTTTGAATACACCAACAATACAACTAAGTATGAGGCTTGCATTATTGGTTTAAAAGTTGCATTAGAGTTGAAAATAAAAAAGATAGATATGTATGGTGACTTAATGTTGATTATCTACCAGGTGAAAGGAGAGTGGAAAACTAAGAAAGAAAAGCTGAGACGCTACTAAGAGTATCTGTCCAAACTGGCATAATAGTTTGAAGAGCTAGAGTTCACCTATCTAGAAAGGGAATGGAACCAGTTTGCCAATGATTTGGCCATATATGTTGTCATGGCTAGAATTGACTTCGGGTATAAGGTACAACCGGTAGACATTAATATCAGAAATTTCTCAACTCATTGTTGTTTAATTAAAGGTGAGATAGATGGAAACCCTTGGTACTACGATATCAAGAATTTTATGTAAAATTAAGAATATCCCCTGTGAGCATCCAAAATAGATATAAAAACCTCTAGAAGATTGGCTATGGACTTCTACTTAGACAACAAGGTCTTATATGAAAGATCATTCGACATAACCTTGCTAAGGTGTTTGGATGAGGTCGAGGCCTGAAATGCATTGTAAGAAGTATTTGCTCAACTCATGGCAAGGAAAATATAAAAAGCTAATTATTTCTAGATAACATTAGAAATAGATTGTATTAACCATGTCAAAAAATGTCATAAGTGTCAAGTGTATAGCGATAAGATCAATACACCTCCAACTCCTATATTTAATCTAACATCTCCATGGCCATTGTGATCTGGGGAATTGATATGATTGGGCTTGTCAATCTAAAAGCCAGCAACGAATATAAGTTTATCCTCATGGCTATCGATTACTTGACAAAATGGATAGAAGTCAGTTCATATGCTCATGTAATATAGAAGATGGTGAAAAGGTTTATAGAGAAAGACTTGATCTACCAATATGGTCCACCAAAAAAAATAGTGACTAATAATGCTCATAAATTCAATAGCAAGATGATAGTGGAGCTTTGTGCCAAATGGAAAACCAAGCATTCCAATTCCTTACCATACAAGCCAAAGATGAACGATGTTGTAGAAGCCGCCAATAAATATATCAAGAATATTCAGAAAATAATGGTCACTTACAAAGATTGGCATGAGATGTTACCATACATCATTCAAGTATATCGCATTGCAGTCAGAACTTTAACAGGAGCTACCATGTTTTGTTTGGTATATGCAATAGAGACGGTGATGCCTTTGGAAGTGGAAATCTTATCGTTGAGATTATGAGCTATATAAGAGGTCGATTGGGCCAAAGTTAGAGATGAACAACTAAACCTAATTAGTGAGAAAAGGATAGCTGCAACTTGTCATCACCAATTTTACCAGCAAAAAATGATTAAAGTTTATGACAAGATGGTTCGACCTCAAGTGTTTCAGGAAGGAGATTTAGTGCTGAAGAAAATATTATCTTTACTAGAAGAAGATTAAAGCAAATAGGTGTCAAACTACGAGGGTCCCTATACAGTGAAAAAGGCTTTCTCAATAAGAGTTATAAGGTTGTCTAGAATGGATGGAGAAGATCTAGCTAGACCTGTGAATTCTGGTATTGTAAAAAGATACTATGCATGATGTAATCAGTTTCTTCCAGATCAATAAAATGAAGTTTGGCCATGAATTCTTCGTGTAAAGAACCTTTATTTATAAATTGCTTGATCTCACAACATTTCAAATCCTTTTCTTAAAAGAAAAATCTTGAAATAACTTGCTTTGTGCATAATCACAAGAAATGAATCATAAAATGCTCAGAAAAGGCTTAAAGAATTCTTGAATAAGAGGTAACCAAACCAAACAAACCAAAGCTAATTATGCGATAAAACCTGTCTTTGAATGGCATAGGTAAATGGTTGGTAACGACTTTGTTATCACCCACATGTTTTTTCAGAAAATGGCAAAGTTTATCGATACTAACAATGTGTGTTTCAAATGAGAATGCCATTTTTGTTATCCCCCACTTTCTAAGAATATATCCCTTATGGTCCCCATTTGAGTCTAAATAAGTTTTTCTTCATAAAAACCCTAACTAGGATCACATCCCATATTTGGAGCAAGAAGGAAATGTAAACAAACTACCAAAATGCACACATTGATCTATGAAAGTCAGAAACCAACACAAGGAGGTATCATCATAAAAACAAAAAAAAAAGGACAAGAAACATGAAACCAAAAAAAAGAAAGGGAAGAAGTAAAAGAAAGGAAAAGAAAAAAAATGATGATTTCATGATGCTCCGAGAATAAGACAAAGATCCTAAAGCGAGACTCTTCATTAAGAAAGAGAGTTTATCCAAATAAAGTCCATGAGACGACTTCACAAAAGAAAAGAGGCAGAAGGAAAGTGATCTTAAGTCTTTAAACCCTTAAATACTTTTTGAACCTCAAAAGCATCTATTTCTTTCATAGCTCATAGCCATAACCTATATTAATGTCGTTAGAAGTCTTTTCTAATCAAGCACACACAACCTGGGCTGATAAACAACGATCTTATCGTTCATGCAAAGTGATAAATAAGTAATGACTCATTTTTATTCATACAAGAAAAATGTAAATTCTAACATGAGGCAAAACTTTGACTCTATATAGATCTTCAAGTAAATACTTGAAACCTCTTTAAAAGTTGAAATAAAAGGTCATCTTTGGTAAAAACCTTGCCTAAAGATGACCCACACTCTAAGATCCGATAAAACCATCAGGGGGTTGCTTAAAGAATTGTTTTGATGCATATATTAAAAGTTTTAGTTTTCATAAACAAAACCAAGTTTTTCAAAGATTTTCTTTTTAAAAAATATTCACGTGTTGAAACAAAACCGAAAAGCCCTTAAAATGGAAAAGGCAATTAAAGCATTAATAAATGCATGATAGAAAGCATTGTCAAATCATATATTAAGTGGAGCAAGAAATGGGCCCCACAAGAACAAAAGTTGGAGACTTCTTTCTAGGAATGAGGTGGGTAAGAGAGGCGGTACAAGAAACAGATCCTAGCTTTAGTATACAAATTCAAACAAATGGACAAGCACATACCAGAAAGGAGTTCATAGAAAACCAAACAAAGGGTGGAACCTATGTTTCAAAACTAGGCAAGGATGTGAGCATTTACCCCAAAACATTGCACAAGGTTATATTTTATAGGAAACAATTTTTGAAATCAGACTCAGACGAGTCAAAAGACTAACAAGGAAGGAGTTTTAGGAAAGCTCTAGTTGAAGTGGATCATTTGGATTCAGCGTTTCAGGCTAGCTGAGTTGAAATGAAAACATGCATTATGATTCAGGTTAAAAAAAAATTGAGAGATTGAGATTTCACGTTAACCAAGCTGAAAATAGAGATTTTGGTTTTGGTTAAAGGAAAACGTTAAATTAGGATTTCAAGTTAACCAATCTATTGATAGAGATTGGTTCTGGTTAAAGGGAATCGCTAGATTGGAATTTTACGTTAATTAAGCTATCCACAAAGATTTTGGTTATAGTTAAAGGGAATCATCATATTGGGATTTCAAGTTAACCAAGCTATAGACATAGATTTTGGTTCTAGTTAAAGAAAATCCCTAGATTATGATTTCAGGTTAGCTAAGTTGTAGAAAGAAATTTTAGTTCTAGTTAAAAGGAATCATCATATTAGGATTTTAGGTTAACCGAGTGATAGATATAAATTTTGATTATGGGTTAAAAGGGATCACTTAGATGCAGGGTTTTCAGGTCAACTAAGTCGAGAACAAAAGTTGTCAACATGGAAAAATTCATTTCCTAATGAAGGGGATTGCTGCGAAGATAGAGTTTCAGGTCAACAGAAATAAAAGTTTTGAGAAGATTAGGTTTGAAGAATAGTCTGTTTATCTTTGCAAACTTACCACGTAAAACACTTGACAAATTTTTACTCTGTAAGTATTGTAAAGAAGGACATCTGTTGTTATCCATTTTTTGAGCCCTATATAAACAAAAAATAAACAAATAAAAGAAAAAAAAGATATAAATATTGAAAAAATGTTGGAAGAAAATCAAAAAATATATCAGTAAGAAGAATATACCAGAACACACAGGAAATTGCCGAAGATTGGTTGAAAAAGATCAAAATATACAAGATTGAAAAATTTAACAGTGTATTTTTTTTATTGATGAAGACCCTATTGGCAAAGAAAATTTAACTTGAGGAGGGAAATTTAAAATTGAATGTTTAAGGACTCAATTGGAATCTTTCAAGGTTTAATTGACTTGATTAAGGGTTTAATTGCAAGAACAATTGATTTTTTTAAGTCAATTTAGACTTTAATTGGAAAAAATTAAATTTTGGGGTCAAATTGCAATTTTGACGAGTTAATTTGGTCAAATCAGAGGCTTAATTGCATAAATATTGAAGTTTGATGGGCAATTAAGAACTTGTTTAAAGAAATTCAAAACCAAATATCAATTGAAAAAAGTTTGTGAATGTAAGGGCTGAAATTGACTAAATGGGTGGCCAAATTGAGAAAATTAGAAGTTTGTTGGCCAATTGAGGATAAAAATGCACAAATTCAGAATCAAAGACCACAATGAAAAAGACTGTAACCTTAAGTGCTGGCAGTTGAGTTTGACAAGGGTGAAATTGTATGAAATTAAAAGTTTAGAGGTAATTATGGATGGAATTAAAAGAAACTGGGAGAACAGGGACTCAAACAAATTGCATATAGAGAGAATGTGAGTGACACATCATTCGGTAGACTGGCCTTTGTTTTGACAGTTTTGGCTAATTGAGTTGGCAACTTCAAACGAATAAATATGGAGCTACAGACCTCCAAATTGCACAAGGTTGGATCCAAATGAAAGGTGAATTTCAGGTGGTCTTAGGTGACGATAAAGTCAGAATTGCTCGATGAGGCCTTAAAAGTGGGCAACTCCGTCGGCTATAACTGAAACACAATTGTGCAAGAATCGAACTTCTTTTCACGTGTTCATACACAAAGGCTCCTAAATGAGTTTTTTTTTTTATCAAGGGTTTACGACATTTACCTCAAGATTAAAATGTCGGAAATGGATTCAAAGCCTCCCAAAACCCTAGCAAAACCCTATAAATACCCCTTTAAGAAAAGAGCTGAAAAAAGAGAAAGAAATAGGGAAGAAAAAAGTAGGAAAATATTCATAAAAAACCCAATTTAAAAGTCCAAGAGCCTAACATGAAAGATTTCCTAAGTTTTGAAAGGATAGTAGGTTGGTGAGAGGCAAAACTTTCCAAAGAAAAGTAAAAGAGAGAGTAGCTATTCTAAGTATATTCTTTTATCCAAAAGTAGCTTCTCATGGCTTGCTTGAGGTATTTTATATATATATATATATATATATATATATATATATATATATATATATATGTTTTAGTTATTGTTTAATTTAAACAATGCATTTTTAAGTAAGGATGTTCTTCTTGGTTGTGCTAAGTCTGTTCATAACTAAAATAAGTTTAGAAAACTAATTTTGAATCCATGTTGCATGAACATGTAGTCTGTTTTAAGTTGATAGTTTTTTATTTTGGTATTCAATGCTTGATTTTGATGTTTTGATGTTATTTGTTAGTTTATTTTGGTATCCATATTGCATAATTTCTAACATGTAGGTGCCTTTTTTTTACCATATCTGGTCTAATTTGAACTTCATGTTGCACAAACATATGCACGCACCCCCTTGGGAACTATTGGAAATTGGAATTTTCGAATCTTTTTCCCATAAGCTATTAAATCATCAAATCTGACCATATTATAAAGAAAACTAAATGGCTTGAAGTTATTGTTCATCCTTTTACTATTTACCATGACATATATTATTGTGATTTGGAGCAGTGCAATGATGTAATTATCATTGCCAAAGAAACTTGTTAAGCATGCAATTGGGGGTGCGATTGTCTTTTTCATATGATATATTTAGCATTGAAAGAATGGTTGGGGATAAAATGGTCCGCTCAGGTTTTTTAGAGTCTGGCGCTGGGAAATGACATGGCTACGAGACACCTGGTATTGGGGTCAGGCATGTCTGTCAGACCTTAGACGCTCGGGCTAGACCCGCGCACTAGGGTCTGCAGACCCGCTCGCTGACATCACACATGGTTGTTGTTGTTGTTGTTGTTAAATTTGAAAAAAAAAATCATATTATTACTATTGAAGAGAAACCATAAATTTGATTTAAAGGGTAAAATTAAAAACTATAAGAACTTGGGGTCAGACATGTTAAATATTATTATTAATATTATCAATATTATTATTTTCATTATTAATATTATTATTTTTATTATTAATAATAAATTTAAAAAAAAATATTATTACTATTGAAAAAAAATCATAGATTTGATATGAAGGATAAAATTAATAATAATTACTATCATCATCATCATCAATAAATTTGAAAAAAAAATATTATTACTATTAGAGAAAAACCATAAATTTGATTTGAAGAGATTAAAAACTACAAGAACTTGGGTATAGAAGATGATGTCATATGTAAGAAACTTGGGTGTGGCTTTGCCGGACCCCATGAACTTGAGTGTAACACGACTGAACCCCAGGAGCTAGGGTTTGCTAAGGGCGCCAGACTCAGGTTACTTGAGTTTGGAAGGGGGTATCATACCCAAGAAACATGGGTGTTATTAATATTATTGTTATTATTATTATGATTATTAGTATTATTCATATGATTATTATTATTATTATTAAATTTGAAAAAAAATATTATTACTATTGAAGAAAAACCATAGATTTGATTTGAAGAGTAAATTGAAAACTATAAGATCTTAAGTCAGACATGTTTAATATAATAATATTATTGTTATTATCATTATTATTAATATAATTATTAATAAATTTGAAAAAAAATTATAAATTTAATTTAAAGGATAAAATTATTAATAATAATACTCTTAGGTCTGGCGGCCACACCCAATTCTCTTAAATTAGACGTCAGACCCAAGAATATTAGGTATTGCTGGCAGTCAAGACTCTTGGGTTTGTTATCCGTCAGACTCAAGAGACTTGTATCTATAAATGATTGCTAGACCTAACTATTTTGGGTTTAGCATATGACCAAATCTAAGTTTCATTTGAAAATATTTTTTTAAATGTAAAGCTTTCTAAAGAATTGCATGATTGTTTCTAATTTATGCATGTGTGAGCTTTATATACTGACAAATTAAAGAAAGTCACTCTATGATATGTCATGGACTCATGGATTTTATATTACGCCACTAAATCCTCTCCCTGATGCACCCTCCACTCCACTCCCTGCCCGTCTGCAAAAGCGCCGGCTCTCGCATCATATATGATTGTTATTATTATTAAGATTAAAAAAATAACATATTATTACTATTAAAGATAAACTATAAATTTAATTTAAAGAATAAAATAAAATTAAATAAAATTTTAATATTATTATTAATATTATAAATGTTGTTGTTGTTGTTATTAAATTTTTTAAAAAAATGCTATTACTATTTAAAAAAATCATAGATTTAATTTGAAAAATAAAATTATTAATAATAATACTCTTTGGTCTAACGGCCACATCTAATGTTCTTGGATTAGCTATCAAACCTAAAAATATTGGATCTTGCTGGAAGTCAGACCCAAAAGTTTTGGGTCTGGCTCAAAACTCTTGTGTCTATTTGTTAAATCCAACAGTTAAATTCAAGTTTTTAAAAAATATATATTTTTTATAATTAAAAAAATATTATTAATCTGCTGTAAAGCGTGAGTCAATACAATAATTAATGTTGATGAAGTCTGTTTTAAGCTTTTACAGGAATTGCATCATTGTTTCTAATTTATGCATGTGTGAGCTTTATATACTGGCAAATTAAAGACAGTCACTTTATGATATGTAATGGATTTTATATTAGAAGTATAATTGTAATTGTTTTTTAAAATATTTTTTATTTGAAAGTATATTAAAATAATATTTTTTTTATTTTAAAAAAATTATTTTTGATATCAGTACATCAAAATAATCTAAAAACATAAAAAAAAATTAATTTGAAGAAAAAAAATTAATTTCTTTTAAAAATATTTTTAAAATGATAAAACAAACAGTTATATCCTCCCCCAGATGCACCCTCCACTCCCTGCCCGACCCCTCATTAAAAGAAGAGGCGCAGTCACCACGACTTGGAGCATGAGTAGAAAAATAGTCATGTCTAGCAAAAAACAATTGACAAAAATTCATGGTGAGGCTTGTCTGTATAGGCACATTTACAAATTCGTGACTCCTCATGCGTGACGATGGCCTTTGGGCACCCTTTAGTCAGCCGGGAAAACAAATGAAGGCCATTGTTTTTCATAACATTCCAGAATCATATGTGAGATTCCCTTTTTAATTTAAGCTATTTTGAGGTCCATCAATTAAGTGCTTCTGAACTAAATTATTGCTGTTTATGTGCTGCTCATGGATCTGGAGATTGGATCATGATAATGAGACTGATATGGCTGACGTTACTAGAAGGTGTAAGCAATAATGGTGTCATTGTGTGGAAGCTGGCAATAGGTTAAAGAGAACTCTTGTAAAGGTATTCATAAGTGAGAAAATAACTATGCAAGTCAGTGTAATTGAGTGGTTCAATTTTAGTTGAGAGGCTAGTGACCAAGTTTTTAAATTCTCCAAGCAAACCCCTAACACTTAAAGATTGAGTTAGTTCTCCAAGGTAATTGGTCTTCTAGCGACAACAAGCTCATCAAAAAGGCTTGGCTTTTTGTTAATAATGTCATCTCCTTGTCTTGATTCTTGGAAAAAGACTCGTGAAGTTACATAATTTGTGAGTTCAATAAAGATGTGAGAGATTGTTCAAGAGTTTGCCATATATTGTGTGATGTTTGACAGTCAAGAACAAGTGTAGAATCTCAGTAGATAAAGCACTCATGATCAAATAATCTTTTTGTTTCCATGACAAGAACGCTGGATTAACCATAGGAGCAACCATGATTGATGAGATAATATGAGAAGGAGGGCACGGAAGAGAACCATCAACAAAAAGCACTCATTACCCAGCTCCATTTTACCCAATCTTGAACTGGAATGAAAAGGAATAATCATGTGTAAAGGGGGAGCAGCTGGGAGAATATTACTCATAAATGATATATATGAACTAGAAGTAGTATTTTCATGCTTGGGAGTTTTTTAGACATTAAATTGTAAACTATTAACAATTCAAAGTGTATTAAAATTAATTAAATTTTGAAAATTCCGAACTCTCAATCACACTGCCGTCGCTATATATGAGAAAAAGGAAAGAAGAAGAAGAAGAAAGACGTGCACCTATTGAAAAGAAAGATGATACCATAATTTCACAAGAAACTGAAACTTTGATCATTAATTTGTTGTTGTTTAATCATGTTCTTCTCCATTTCCGTTCACTTTCCTCTCTTTATACAATCTTTCTGGCTGATAAATGACTATACATGAAAAGCAAGGATTTAAATAACCTGTAATGGACACTAGTCTTTCTATTTCACACACCATCATGATCACGATGACCAAAAGCAAAGCCGGGCTTAGTAGCAGTACTTAATTTCTCTATAAAACCCCCCAACCTGGCAAGCCCCTGATAAATCCTTGCAACAACATTAATGATGGGTTTCGCGTAGGATTCACGTTCATGCAGTAAAATCTTGCCAAAGTTGAAGATTTTGTTTTCCACGTACGTATGATGATTCTCTCTCTCTTTCTCTTACTTTTCTCTCTATCCTGAAACATTCTCTTATGACGATCACCAACTGTGTGTGTAACCTGTGACAACATTAATTAATGGATGCTGAGTGGCTTGATGCTGTCTTGAGCACATAGAAGGGTATCATATTCTTCCATGAAAATGCTAGCAGCATGTTGGAGACACACCAACTGGGGCTAATTTATATATATGTTAGCAGAATTTAGATTTGGTTTGCCAAGTACTTGGAGATAAAATCTTCTTTCTTGGATTCTTAAGGAATTCGATTCCCATTCTGTTATAGTTTCTTTATGTTACACTATTTATTCGTAGATTTGGTGCTTAACTTGGATCATCGTTGCTGAATTTGGGAAGAGATCGATCGAGTTGTCTTCTTCACTACATCTTGGGGTAAGACTTTCATTAACATTATCCTCTTTATGTGTCTTGTGATTTTTGTTATGTTTTTCTGGTTCAAGAAATGCCATGCAGTTCTTGGTGTACCCGCACGCAAAGGAACATATGGTTTGGTTTTTTGTCACTTGGCCATTTATTAAAAAGGAAGCTAAAAGGGCTATAGTGTTGAGAAAATTTTGGTAATTTTATTCCCCACATCCCTGAGCTTATTATTTTGATGTGAGGACTAGGGACGTTGGAGAGGACTTTGAGTTTAGGTCCTCTATCTTTCACACTTTTTTGCCTTTATTATCCTTATTTTTGCCTTTTTTTTTGGCTTTGATTATTTGATGAAAACAAGGCCCCAACCTCATTGAAAAAAAAAATATTCAAGAAGGCTCCTCTTTCGGATGGCCATAATTTTGACAACTTGGTAGAAATAATTTTGACATTGATATCAAAGAATAGCGCGGCTATTTGTAGTATGTTCTTTTCTTTTTTCCATGAACAGTGTATATATTGATTTATGTGCTTATCTACCTTGCAACCATATCAGCAAACATTTATTAATTTGATGAAGCCAGTCCCAATCACGTTGTCCGAGCCAATCAAACACAGAGAATTACAAATATTGATAATCTGGTACTGTTCATCATTATTAATTTCCATTCCATCTTGTAGCCCACCTCCAAATTCATCCCTGGTACTGTTCATCATTATTAATTTCCATTCTATCTTGTAGCCCACCTCCAAATTCATCCCTTTATGGTGATTCAAAGCAAAGAACTCCTTCTCCCTCAGCTTATAAACATATATATATAATGGCTGTGAAGCGTGCTGTTTTTGCTTTTGATTAATCACCTTGGAGTTTTGGCTTTGATAACTCTCACTAGTCAACTCCATGTAAGCAACCCGTTTCTTTGTTGTT
>Ga0325403_1000702_pt1 | contig 25211 bp, 4 predicted proteins | sample PopdelMetagenome_19_FD_205665 | JGI IMG/M metagenome (GOLD analysis project Ga0325403, IMG submission 205665) | Populus deltoides microbial communities from Bellville, Georgia, United States - Xylem-PdKOR-R4 | ecosystem: Host-associated > Plants > Phyllosphere > Stem > Wood/Secondary xylem... | reverse complement strand
TTATTCTGGTTTGTAGATGGACATATAAGGAGTTAGGATTCAATGAAGAAACTATTTTATTGATTTATTTTGTTTTATGTATATAAAATGTCAAAATTTATTAGAATTTCAAGGAATTTCTTCTTTCCTTTTCACTAATTCATAGTTGGGAAAAACTCGGCTACCTAGGCTTTAATCCTTTCTTGCATATCATTAACATTGTGTTGTTTCATTTTGCAAAGGGTTCACATTAGATTAGTTTGGGCCCCTAGTTGGTTTTCAATGCTTTCTTTCCTACTTGTAACTTAGGTGTTCGTCAAAAGTTTGAGAAAAAGGTTTCTTCTCTCTCTCTCTTTTTGTGTTTTTTATCCTTTGCATTGCTTCCAGTGGCGGAGCTAGAATTATTTATTAGAGGGGGCCAAAATTAATATAATAAGATATAATATTTGTTTCTCTGAATATTCAAACCACGGATAACTTTTGACCCAATGAGACTGAAATCGATGAGGATGTTTTTTACCAGTCAGCAGATATTCAGACATCAAAGGTTGATATGGTCCCAGATTAATGAATGCCCTTCGAATTTTATCTTGTCGATTAACCGAGTATTCTTAAATTTGAGGATGATTACTTGGATCTCTAATTAAATGAGCAATGTCAATTTTGGTAAGAGGTTGCTCACTAATCAACGCAGATTTTTTGTAAATTGAAGCACATTGGGGCGGCTCAACCATAACTTCAACATTACACATCGGAGTTGGTTCACTAGGTTGTGAGTCATCAATATTTTTTTTTTCAAAAAAAGAATCAATTCTTCTTATTTTGTTCATGGTTCAACCTAAAATCAAAATATATATCGTAAGAAAAAATTGATAATTTTGATGGCTCTGCTAAAAACAAAACATAAAAAAATCCAAACATAATCAAAACAAACCAATAAAATATATCTAATTAATTAGAAAAAAATCATTATAATAAGAATTCAAAAAACAATTGGTAGAACTAGCAGATTTGAGAAAAAAAAAAGGAGCAAAAATGGTAGAATTATAAAAAACCTCATCAAATTATTAACAAACATCTCAAAACAAAACAAAAATAGATTTTGAATTTAAATTACCTTGTTTTGTTTGATGAAAGATAAATTAATTAATGACTTTATTTTAATTTTTTTACAGAAAAATTTTGCTCATAATTTATGTTTTTATTTATCTGTTTGATCGGCTGTAGAATTTATATTAGTATAAATTGAAGGCTACTTGGCTCTATTTTTTATTTCATAAAGAAATTTCTTTATATTTTTTTCTGTCCACATATGCCAATATGCCAAGAGTAAATTGAAAATCAGTAAATTGAAGGCTACTTGGCTCTGTTCTTTATTTCACAAAGCAATTTCTTTATATTTTTTTCTTTCCACGTATGCCAATATGCCAAGAGTAAAATCACTGTAATAAAGCCACTTTAATCTCTGGGTAATGAAAAAAAATTAAAATGTTTTAGGGGGGGCTCGGGCCCCTACTTGCCCCCTTGCTTCCGCCCCTGATTGCTTCTATTTTTGAGATGGCTTTCCACATGGTTGATGTTAAATGGTGCTTTGGTTTGTGGTCTAAGGCTTCCTATCCCATATTAATTTGGTTGGCTCTTTAACATCTTCCTCTTATTTTGGAAACATTCTTTACCATTTTAATGATAATTGTGGTTTTAGCTATTTTTTTCACAAGTAGAAATATTGAATTTAGACGCTTCAATACGCACACTTTACTTGTAGTCTTTAATGGGAAATATTTTTTTTCTTGTAAGCCGGCGGGGATTTAGTAAAGAAACATCATGAGAGTACCTATCAGTGTGGAATAATTAATCAATCTGTCCATGTATGTTATGCTTTTATTGACTCTTTGTCGTTGCGAGTTTTTGCATTATGTTGCGAGTCCGGGAGTCGATTGAAGTTTTGTGTGCTTGCTAATGTATTTTATATATGCTTATGATCTGTGTTATTTGACATAGGACCTTCATTTGCTGCCTTTATTTTTGAGAACTATATTGTTGGTAGTGGTTTGCTTGATTTTATTTGCCTTTTTCAAGTGAGATTAACTATAAAAGCTTTATCAAAAGCTTTTTTGGTTTTAAATTGTTGTGTGAAGATACTTATTGAGCTTAAACAAAATTATGTGCTCTCTATAATCAATTTTTATACGGGAAATTATTTTTTTTAAATAGATTAGAACACTTTAACCCTTCGATGTTCCACATACAAAGAAATTAATGGTTTCTTTTAAACTATTCATGCCTTGTAGTGGCCTGGGATTTATAGGAATCGGCAGATTTACCTGGCCTGTTTCAAGGAGATTTTCTAGGAAAAGAACTTAGCTTCAATGCTTGATGAATGGTCCATCTTGTATAATAAATGATGGTTGGTAGTTTTTTTATGGCAAGATTTTTATCCGCTTGGGGATAGGCTTTCATGAAGTTTGAATTTTGCAGTACAAATAACAACTTTTATCAGTTCTTCAATTTTACAAAGAGTAGTGGCAAAAAAAATATAGGCTCATTTCATTATAAAAGGAAAATTTGTTTCCATCATTTTTTTTCAAGACTCCTTTCATTATAAAAGCAATCATAAAGTTTAGAAAACTGTTTGTTTATGTTGTTTGATCGATAAGCTGCGGATTAGTTATTGTTGAGTGAAGAAAGAAAAGGTTGTATCATATATATTTAATGATTTTTTGAGATCCTAGATTGACCGATATCAAGAGAGGATATAATATAATTTCAAATGTTGTTGAAAAAAAATACTACACCAATCTTTTGGTTTTTTTTTTATCAACATCCATATTTTTCAACTACGCCCTTTATTAACCAACATAGCTTTGGTGTCTATTTAAACATAATGTATTCAGCTTGATAAGGTCTGTGAAGGGCTTATATCATAGGTTAGTTACATGCTTCCACTTACTCTTTTCTTTATAAAATTCACAAACAATATATAATAGTGCATATCAAATGTAGAAAAATAGATTACTCGCTACCTAGTTCTTGCCCATTACTTGTTTTGTCAAAGGCCTCCTCCTCTTGATTCTGGTTTTTCTGATTTTATTATTCTTAAATGATTGTTAAAAGATTTGAGTTTTGCTTAGTGATTTAGCGAGCAAAAACATGAGTCTCATTATTAGAATCTTTTACCTTTATTCATAATTAGTTTGATTGTGCATACTGCTATTATCATCTTTTGTTATGTGTTTTAATTATAGTTTGCTCTCCACTCTCTTAATTAGGAGAAGATGTTTTGATCTTAGTAAATTCAACACTATCTCATTGAAATATAAGAATATGTGGGCTGGATAGTTTTTTCACTTTCCTCTATTTGTGCACCTTTTTTTTTTTTATCAAATTAAGCTCATTATGTTTCTGCAAAATAAGAATTTAAGGATTAGTAGGTTGGGTTAGGTCTAATGGGATTGAAAGTAAAGATTGAGTTATTCAAGTCATGTCATTGTTTCATAAAGTTTTTTTGTTTTTTTTTTAAATCATGCTATAAAGTCTTACAATTACAAGAACTTTCTTACTTGTGTTCTTATGGAATGTTATTGCCAATTAAAGATTATACGTAACAATGAAATCATGTGCAATATAAATAAAAACGTTTATTTTATCTTTAGTAATTAACCATGAACTTCCATACATTACTTCAAAAGATGTATTTGTTATTGAAATAGGCTTGAAAGTCCTTGACAATATTTTTTTTTGAAAGATAGACAAAAACAAATGACAATTGACTGTTTCTTTTCAATAGAATATTCATAAACATGAATAGTTATATTACTAAGAAGTGTAGGGTTCTAATCACGTGTCACTTTAGGATAAAAAAATCACATATCTATCTCATTTCAATAAATTTTCTTCTTCATGTGAGTTTTATTTATGTTGAACACAACTCTTTTTAGCAATAAAAGAATTTTTAACATCCTAAGTGCGACAACCATAACTCAAGTATCATCATGTTATTAAAAGAGTTACTTGTAAAAGACTTTGTTCACTTTTAAGCCAAAAGTCATGTCTTATTTTTAAGTATAAAGCTAAAAGGTGGGGAAAATATTTTTTCCCTACACCCATTAGTACAAACAATAGATTACAATAATAGTTCATGGAGTTTTTTTTATATAACTTTTTTTCTTTTGGTTATTGATTTTTTTTTAATTTAGTCTTATATGATATGTTTATGGGGATTTAGAGTTGATAATTTATTGTCTTTTATATAGTTATTGTAGTATTAAAAAAATATTACAACATCAGCATATTATTAGAAAATTTGCCTTTTATATGGTTATCGTAGTATCAAAAAAATATCTCAGCATCAAGTTGGTATCAGAAAAATATCTTAGCATCGCGGTATGATCTATTTTAAAAAAACTTTAGTTAAATAAAAAATGATTTAAAAAAACTAGGTTATTAAATTTTATAGAGTTAATATGGTTTGTGAGTTTGACGAAGTAACTCTGGTTGCCCTAGTTTACGGGTTAATCAGAGTACCGTTTTTTTAATTGAACTTGATTATATAATTGTCTATTTTTTTTATCATATAGTTAAGAAAATAGTTTTGAAAAAAAATGTTATTAAATTTTAGAAAGTCTATGGGCCTGTTAACGGCTATGACAAGTTAAAATTTTTTTAATTGATTTTTTTATTTTATCTTTTGATATTGGGCTGATTAAGAATTGAGTTTTATAATTTGTTTCGTTTTGGTTTTTATAAGGGTTATCATAATCTTAAAAAAAAGTCTCGATATTAATTTGACGCTCAATTTTGCGATCGTCTATTTTTATTATCATATAGTTAAATAAGCAAAAATTTAGAAAAAAAGAGTTATTAATCCCAATAGAGTATATTACCCGGTTTGCGGGTTTGATATGTTGACCCAGTTTACCCAATTCACGGGTTTATCCATCAAACCTGGTATGTTTTTTTTAGTTTCTAGTCCTTTAATTTTTCTAGTTGTTTTATTTAGTTATTTCACTCTTATTCAATATTAGATTAATTGAGAAATAAAATTCATGATTTTTTTTAAAACTTTCTATAGGGTTATCATGATCTCAAATAAATATCTTTTTTAGGGTTGGTGCTCGATTTTAAAAGCATCTAAGGTTATCATAAAATTAAATAAAAATAATTTTCAAAAACAACAAAGTTATTAAACCCATTGAAGTCCATGACTCAGGTCGCAGGGTGACCGGGGTCGATCCAGTCTAGCATCGTCTCAATATATATATAAATTGTTTTCTTAAAGTTTCTTTAAAAGTTATGTCATGTTTTTACAGGTCATGCAATTTGTTTTTAGACCCATTAAATTGAATAATTCACTTTGAATAATCTCTCACGCGGTTTAATTCGAAACTTGAGTTAGGTAAGGAGCTGGGTTGACATGTTTTAAGATCGAACTGTTTGATTGAATTTAATGATACTGCCAAAAAAATCTTTATATTCTTAACATTTTTTTAAGTTTAAAAATAAATATTTAAACCGCAGCGAAACGGGGTGAATGTACTAGTTTCTTATTGTTTCACAAACCATCCACATTACTATTTATCCAAGAATTCAGCTAACTTTTCATTTATATTAGGGTCAATAATTTTGAGAGTCAATACATTATTTTTTATCTTTATATTCATTCCACCTATTCATGTATGTTGAGTTGTTGATGGACTAATCTAGGCTTATTATTGAGCAAGCCTAGGCATGAACTTTTTACCTAATGACCAAGCCAAATTATATTTTCAAGTAGGGCTTAAGCTTAATATTTTTTTAGTTTGGAAGCCCTATAACATAATAATAATTATTTTTTAAAATGTAAAAATATATAAGTGCAGCTAAAAAAATAAACCCTAAGCATAATCACTTATCTCTCTTTCGTTATATCTTTTTCTATTGAATATCATGTTATTTAGATGTTATAAAGCTTAAATTGCACAAACCTTATCATTTTTAAAAGTTATCAAAAAAACCAATTTCACAAAGAATATAATTTTTACATCAATATGAAAAAACATTATGTGAGATTCGATAAGTGTTTAAAGTTGTTAATAGGCTAATTAATGCATAAAAGTTGCAAAAGCTTCAATTCCACAAACCTTATGTTTTTTGCACTAGTATGCAAAAAGGCATTATGAGACCTTAAAATGCCTAAAATTACTCAATAGGCTAGTGAAGGTACAAAAGCTGTGAAAACACAAATTCTATGAGGCATAGAAAGGTGCGTAAAGTTGCCCGCTAGGTTAGTTAACATAAAAGTTGCAAAAACACTATTTTCACAAGAAAAAAATAGACCCTAATAAGTGTTTAAGTAGGTTGGTTAATTGGTTAATGTACAAAATTTGTAGATGCTCTAATTACACAAATGTTATAACTTCCAGACCAATATGCAATATATTATGTAAGCCCTAGTAAGGGTGTTGTTGATAGGCTAGTCAAGGTAGAAAAATTGCAAAAGGCCCGATTCTCCAAATCTTATGGTTTGTAAAAGCTGGTCATGAAGCTTCGAAATGTGCCTAAAGTTGACTAGTAGGCTATTTAAGGTACTAAACTTGCCAAAGCACTAATTCCATAAACTTTATGGTTTTGCACCGGTATCTAAAGTCCTACCATGAAACCTCGAAAGGTTCCTAAAATAGTCTAGTAAGTTATTTAAGGTATAAAAATTTTTAAAGTCCTAATTCCACAAACTATATGGTTTCATATTGGTATACCAAAACCTACAATAAAAGCCATAAAAGGTGTCTAAAATTGCCCGATAGACTAATTAAGTGTTAAATGATGGACTTTCCTTCCATTAGAATTATCCAACCACAACATATTTACCTTTATAAATACTTATTTATCAAGCTAAAGTTCAAAACTATTTCCATTAAATCATTGGCAAAGATAAAAATCCCACCTTATCTTGCATTAGCCAAAAACATTATAGGCCTTGTGAAGCTACTAGGGTAAAACCAAGGAGCACTTCACTAGGTTTTAGACATAGAAACAGTAGATTTGTAATATTAAAACAAATGATTATACTGTCTTTTTTTTATTTTACGCCTACCGGTAATCATACACAAATCACACAATTTTTAGGCCCACTATAAATAAAAGGATGATATCTATGAAAATATTAGAACTACTCTGTTTATAGTTACAAATGGTTCTTCTTAATTGAGAAACCAAAGTTTAAATGCACAAATAACACAAAACTTACAAACTTCATGTGAACAACAAAAATGCACAAATATGAGTATTTTGTACATGCACACATTATTTATATGTAGATTTATGCATACAATCAATGTAAATCCTTTAAATCATAGCAGTGTTTGGGATAGAATGCAACAATAAGGATGTAAAAATAAATGATATATTTTACATATAACCTTACAACATTATAGACATACTTCTTAAATGTTAAGAAAAGTAAAACAATGGCAAAGTTAGGAAACATAAACACTTTTCAAGTATGTATTTTTCTTAAGCTTTATATAAAGTAATACAAACTTTTTAATTCAATCAAATGAGTGATTAATGAATTTGATTATGGCGAGTAACTATATAATATGCTTCTTCTGCTTCAGTTGTCTTTTTATATAAGCAAACCTAAAATCAAATCAAAAAAGGAAAGGAAAGCGATAATAGAAATTGTATCAAAAGTAACCATTGTTTCATTGCTTTCTATAATGAACTCCCAGCATTCCAGTACTTATAGTATTCATTCACTTTTCAAAGTTCTTGTTGTCACATGTGTGCGGCGTCACCGCAACCGTCTTTTCGGGTCAAGATTTTCATGGTGATGGGTAGAAAGAATAAGGAATTCTTGTTTCTTATCAAAAAAGGGATTGAAGTCGCTACCTAATATTTTGATCATTAGAAAACCCTAATTAGTCTTAGAGTCTAGATAAGGGGACTAATTGTGTATAGCGAGGATGTATCACCCCTAGTAAACTTACCTAAGGTAAGTTACTTTGTTTGTTTGTCTGATATAAGGTATTATTGTGTGTTTATAATCATTGGTCTGTCTAAGGTTTAAGACATGTTCTCACCGGTAAAGAGATCATTATCTTATCAGGTTATAACCTAATCATTATAATGTCAAAACATATTTTTTGCATTTTTTTTAATATCGGGAATATATCTTACATATAAGTCCATAATCCTTAATATTAGAACAAACAAAATAATATTTTTGATAATTTTAAAATATAGGCCAAGTTTTTAAGGATTTTATAAATTGGTTATTAAATAAAAAAATTCATGCAAATATATCAACAAAACTATTTTTCTTGAATTTTCTTATCAGGTTAGAACCTAACCATTATAATGTTAAAACATATTTTTTATATTTTTCTTTAAATATCAAAAATACATCTTACATATAAGTCTATAATCCTTAATATTCGAACAAACAAAATAATTTTTTTGGTAATTTTAAAATATAGGCTAAGTTCTCAAGAATTTCATAAATTGATTATTAAATAAAAAAATTCATGCAAATATATCAACAAAACTATTTTCCTTGAATTTTTGTATTTAAAGATGCTAAATCAAGCATTGTGTTTTTTTTTATTATTATTTACACAAATATGATTTTATTTTTGAGAAGCTTGGTCATATGCATATAGATAAAAACACATTTTTTTTTGTATTTTTCTTTGAATAAGCAAATTTTAATTGTAATTTTCTGAAATTTTTGAAGAAAAGCAAGTATATTTAAATCGGGTCAATATTTTACAATATAAATCTACCGCCCAAATATTAAATAAAATGGTTGGAAAATATGCAAGGCACCCAAAAATAATTTTAAAATGGTCATTGAATTTTTTCCAGGGTCTTTTGGAAATTATATAGGGTCTGTTTGGCAAAAGCACAAAAAATAAGAAAATAAATATTGCGGGAAAATAATAGGGTATATTTGCCAAACACGTCATTAACTAAAAATCAGAGGCTAAAAAAATATCTTAATGTTATGTTTGGCAAACACGCCTTAAGAACAAAAAAAAATGCATTTTTCTTTTGGTAAAAACCAAATTCGCCAAACACTGCCTTATTAAAAAGATGGGTTGGGTCTCTTAGCCTAAAGATCCAAGCCCATAAACAAGGTCTAGAAACACTGAAGATCAAACAAGTTTTTTTCTTGAATTTGATGAAGAACAGGAAAAACGACAAGAAATAAACCCAAAAAACATAAATTCAATTTCAGACCAAATTACGTAAAATTAAAGGCACAAAATCACACACAAACATCATTCAAACAAGATTTCGGGGCTAGATCATCAAAATAATTCAACAAAAGCCATAATTATTTGATTTTATCCAAAAAAATGAAAAGACAGAAACGAATATTAAAAGCCATAAAAAACAATTTTTTAAGCAATAAAAATTTCAGATTAAAAATCAATAAGTATGCACACACATGTAAGAACCAACAATCGACTAAAATGATACCCATATCAAAGACCTAAGGCAAAGTTCATAGCAAGAACATCATCCCAAAAAAGTTTGTAAACCTAAAAATCCAGCAACAAAACTTAAACCTAGAAAAAAATATAATATAACCTGGAATAACAACTAAACCTTGCAAACAAAGCTTAAGTATTCTTAATACAACCCACTTGAATCATCAAAACAAACAAGAAACAAAATCAATAGGAAAAACAATAAGCAAGGTCAAGTAAACCAGTGAACAAAAATAACATTTCTTAGATAAAAAAAAACATTGTTTTATTTGATAAATTCAATATCTTGATGCTTAAACAATATACACATAACTTTAACAAACGTATCAGACTATCTTAAAACAATTTAAACCATAGCAACTTCAAAACTTAAACACATTTCCATAACTTCAAAAATGGTCATCTTAACATCAAAGCATGTAAAAAATTACTATATACTAACATTTAACACTTCAATGAACAAACTTAATCATTCAATCAAACTTCAAACAAAACACACACACACACACACACAAAATCATGCCATCACTAACCACCCCTAACTAGTCTGGATTCTACATCTATCTTTATTTGGTACGTTAATCCTCTAGTTCCTTTCTTAAATCAATTATAGGATTCCCTTTTCAACTCTAAAGGCATTTCCTCTTTTTTTTTCTGCCTTTTCTTTTCCAATACCCCTTTTTCTTAAAGAGCAACTACTCTTTTATATCTAAATCCAAAACCAGTCATTGCAAATCCAAGATGGTTTTGCACAAAAATAGGTGACTTAGGGAAGATTCATGTCCATCCTTTCCTAACCTTCCTAGAAAAATGGGTTTTGGTTCATTTTGTCGTCTTGTAGGTTCAATTCGATAAAGAGAAGGCAACCATGGAGTTAATCAATCAAGGGAGTTTTTCTTCTTCGGTCATAGTTGATTGAGTGTGCTACTTTGACAAGGTCATTATAAAAATTAAGAGATAATCATAACCTTGGTCTACCTGAACTATGCAGTGGGGATACATATGTAACCTTAAAAACAAACCACACTCAATTTGAAAGTCTAGAACTCCATATTCATTGCTTGGAAGTTTGAACCCTGATCAATTTCAATATGTTAATGCAGAGTGGCTAATAAGAGATAAAATGTTGTTTGATTCGTTGAAAAAGATAAGATGTAAATATTTGATGGGAGTGACTCATCCTTGTAAAGGATATGTTTCTCAGTTTATTGATGGATGTTAGAGCCCCTGGGGTGGTTAGAGATGCCGTATTAATTTATATAAAGGTTGTATCTTGATCAGTCTTCTCGGTTGAAAAAGGTGAAACACAATGACTGGATGACGTGTCATTCATTTTCTTCATTTAATTTTAAGTAACACATCATCCCATAAAACCCTAAAAATTATGAATTTTAAATAAAAATTTAAGTAATTTTGATTTGGTCATTGTACTTTCAATTTAAGCCCAAACATCATTGATTGAGACAAGACTAGCTAATTTTATGCAATTGGGATCCTTCAAGTCTAGCATCTTTAACAAAGTAACTCTTGGTTTCCAGTTTGTTCAATTTAATCCCCAATTAAGCCTTAAATTTTGATTTTTTTAATCTAGTCCTTAAAAAAGTTTGGTATAGCTCCCAATGTTGCTTGCTTTTTCTAGAACGGTCCTTGGTCTTGAATGTTTTCAATTTGACCCTTAATTAACCTTTAAACTTGAAATGTTTTATAATTGAACCCTTGATTACACCAATTTGGCATTTCAAAGTTTTAATTGTGTCCCTAATCTTTCAATCTTTGCAAATTGATCTGAATTAAGCCTTCAAAGTTATTATTTTTTTTTTAATTGGGTCATTGATTGAATCATTAAAACCATTAAAAATTTAATAAAGTCTTTGAACTTAATTAATTCTTTCAATTTTGAGACCAAATTGACTTTTAGGTTTAATTTTGCTTCAATTGAATCCTTAAATTAAGTTAATTAAACCTATTAGAAATTTAATTAAGTTCTTAAACATAATTATTTCTTCTAATTTTAGTTAAATCAAATTTCAACCTTAAACTTTATTTTAATTACATTTTTCTCCCTTTCTTGTTAAAATACTTCAATCTAATCTGGCTAGTCATGACATTTAATTTATTGTAGCTTAAAGTCTTATCTTCTCATGTCTTGAAAATATTTAATAATTTTAATTTTTTTGAATTCTTGAATAAAATGTATTTTTCATAAAACAATTTTCAAGATACAACTAAAATTGGTTACAACACTTGTTTCAATAATTTTTACAAATTCAAGTTTAAATTGATTGCTTTAAAAGGAAAAATAAAGAGTTCTAATTTATAGAAAACATAATTAAAAATAGAAAATAACGTAATATACCATGGACAATTACAATAAAAGAGAAGCACAAAATCTGTCCCTAAGAACTTGAAACAGTAAGGAAAAAAAAGAAAGCTCAAACATATTAACAATTAATTATTCTCAACAAATTGGCCTGTAATCTTCAACAAATCCTCTCTTCTCTGCATTTATTCCAGACAATAACATATAAACAACAACTAATCAAAAGGAATCAAATCCCACAAAAAAAGAAACAGAGGAAAATCTGGAAAAATAATCTACAACCCATTAAGAACTAAAACTACATATAAATGCTCGCAATCAAACCCAATAAACAAAATAAAAACCATAAAAGAATATACATTTTTAGGTTTTCTCATATTCTCTAATCCATCTTAGAAGCATTTCCGCCAGCATCACAATCTTCATCATCACTGAAGCGAGAGCAAGGCATGCACTCTCCTTGCATCCTTTTCATCTCCCATGTGACCTCTTTCGATTCTTTACCACTTAAGGTAAATTAGAGTTTAGCCTTTTTCTGAAATGAGAATTCAAGGTTTTCTTGTAGAGGAGTGGGTTCAAAGTAAACAAGGATGAGATCTAGGCTCTGCGACATTAATGGTGGATTGGAGTGTTCTTACATGCCATGGGAATGAAGGATGGTACCAAAGAAAAAGGATGAAGGAGGGCAAAAGAGAAGATATGCAGAGATGAAAAAAGTGAGAGTAAATTGCCAAAGCTTAATTAGAAGCATGCAAAATTCTCCAGTTTTGTTGTATATATAAAGGCATCAAACCTAGTATTGTTGAACACCAAGCTCAAAGAAGAATAGAAGAAATAAAAATAAAACAATATTGAAAGAAAAACAAAAAAAAGAATATCAATTAAGACGAACATACCAAATATCCAGTAAAAAAAAAGATATTTAGAGGTGAAAAAAGCGAGAATGAATGACATCAAGTAAAAAAAAACTAAATCAATAACTCCAGGGAGACTAACTTAACCTTTCATGAAGAGATGATTGGTATCAAGTTCCCCCAATCACTATACTTGTAAGAAAAAAAAGGAAGAGAGATTTGGAAACTATCAACAAAAAATCTGGCCCAAGCTTCCGTTTGTTTCCTATAGAAAAAACAAAAGGTGATTTGAAAGATGCACGTGAAAGGTGAGAGAGAGAGAGAGAGAGAGAGAGATTTGGGCATCAAATTAGCCATGTCCCTCAAAATAGAAAAGACTAGGTCAAGATGGAAATACCCAGAAGTGACTAAATTCTCTGATATTTATAGAAGATAATACTAGATTATTAGTCGAGCTTCATTACAAGTAAATTTTTTTTGAAATTTGAATGTTTTCAAAATATCAAAACATTATTAATGGTTTTTTTAATAAAAAAAAAATTACACTATATACTTGATAAGTTTTAAAAAAATCTAGATGGTTGGTAAAAATATACTAAAAAATTTTGGATAACAACTTTTTCTTAAAAAATATTGAAACAACAATATTTTAGATCAATTCGAGTCAACCTAGATTAATCTGACAAATTCACAAGCCTATTTCTACAACCATGATAAACTCACAAAAAACAACTCAAACAAATTATAAAGTTTGATTTCTAATCAACTTAATGTTGAAGGATGATATTAGAAAAATTAAAAAAAAAATCCGAGTCAATCAGGGTTAACCACTCAAACTCGCTACTCGGGTTATGAGAATGAGATAACCCTATAGAAAGCAAATTGAAACAAATTATAAAACTCAATTCCCAATAAACCCAATGTTGAAGCAAGAAATTAAAATAAAAACATTCAATAAAAAAAAAGACACAAAAAAATAACTCGAGTCGACCCGTGTTAATGTGCAAACCAGGTCATGAGACCGGGATAACCTCATAAAAAACAAACTAAAAAAATAACCCTAGTTAACCTACCAAACTTAAGGTTTCGGTCATGAGATAGCCTAATATAAAGCAACTTAAAATAAATTAAGAAGTGTAATTCTTAATCAACTTAAAATTGAATTTTTTTAAAAAATAACTAAAAAACATTACCCGAGTTAATCCAAGTTAACTCGTCAAACTCGTGACTCGGGTCATGAAACTGAGATAACCTGATAAAAAAATAATAAAATGTAATTCTCAATCAATAAAATATAGAATGATAAAATTATTGAAAAAAAAAAGTCAATTAAGTTAAACCTGCTTCTCGAGTGATAAAGTTAGAATAACTCTATAAAAAATAAATAAAAATAAATCATAAATTTAATTTTTAACAAAGCAAAAATAATAATAAAAAACTATTGAAATTAATAATAATATTATTTTGTGAGGTGACACATAATAAAACTGCACTTATGTGATCTCGTTTAGTATTTTGTTAATTAATTAGTGCTTTCTAAAGTCAATAAAGAAAAAAAAAAGAAAAAAGAAAAAAAAAATCTCTACTCGTGAATAGAGAATATGGGATAAAACAAAGGCATGAAAATTAAGTAAAATCTCGACAATGGCATCTCTACAATAAATGGACGGTGCAGTCAGTATACACTGGAAATCCATTCTGTTTTAGTTTATTTGTTAATTGATAAGGAGAAGAATATAGTCAAAAAAAGTAATAAAATAGTAGAAAGTCACTAGTTAGTGATTAGAAATGAATTAAGGGTATTTATAAATATAGTTGTCCTAGGTTTAAACCTATAATTATATTTAATTTAATTTAATTTTTAATATTTTATAAATTATAAATATGACTCATTCAGTTTTTATTTTATTTTGTTTGAATAAGTTGTATATATTAAATTGAGCTGAGATTTTTGTGAATATTATAAATATTCACGAATTGAGTTTATATTACTAATTTTTAATTAGAACTAAAATTTTAGCTCAATATATTAACTTAAAACTTGTTATAAATTATAATAAATAATTTAGATTTCATATATTAATTGAATCAATCGATTAAAACAAAAAACATTATTGCAGGAGAGAAAAAATATATAACAACAAATATATACCAGAAGAGTCAAATTAACCAGGTTTTAAAAATCCTGACTCACCATCCAACTTATAATATTAGTTTCCTAGACTTTTTTATTAACTATTATATAATAGTGTTTAATATTGTAGTAACGGTTGCTTTTTAAAATGTTGTTTTTGTTTAAAAATATACTGAAATAATATTTTTTAAAATTTATTTACGATACCAACATATCAAAACGATTTAAAAACATAAAAAAGTTAATTAAAAAAAATTAATTTTTTTAAACATAGCTTAATCACAAAAACAACAACTAATATAATATTATCTAACTTTAATCTTGATAGTTTTTTTGAACACCAGTGGTAGATAATTCATAGTTATCAGACCCCATAGTGCTTGACGGGTCAACTTAGAATTTGGGTAATTCAGGGCCTTGATCGAGTCTGTTTTATTGAAAATTGGGGCACGTAATTAGCCTAGAAAAAACTGATCGACTTGCCGGTTCAACCTGGAACCTAGGTGATCCAGCAAAACCTGGTAGAGACCCCTTTTTTTAATCAAATGTGTTTTTTCTCCTAGCCAGATATTTTTTTCTTCACATTTTTCAGTTAATTACTAACCCATTTCAAAGTTCACTATATAAATAATAGAAGAATGTTTTATTTTTTCAATGTACAATTTGAAACCCTTCAGTATATATACTTTATATTCACAAGAAAGAAATTATGCTTTTTTAATGTGGGAGAAAAAATCTTTTTGATTTAAATACTTTAACTTAAAGAATAAAATAATATCTTTTCAACGTGAATAAAAAATCATTTTGAAATAATTTTTTAAACTTCATTATTTATAACATGTATAGTCTATATTCATATATATTACTTCTTAATTCTTTCATATAAAATATTAAAATTTTAAATATTTTTTTAATTTTTTAAGTTAATTTGAGATAATTCAGGTCCATTCGTATAATTTGAAACCTATTTCTTAACCAGGTCAACTCCATACCGGGTTTGAGAACCATGAGATAATTAGCGAAAAGTGAAAGAAACTTCAAAGATATATAAACAACCGAAAACAAGCTAGTAGAGCGCAGTACCTTTTTTTTTTTTATATTAATTTTTATTGTTTTAGGTTTTCGGTAGGAGTTTTCGCTGGGATACAATAGAGGGGGGAGGGCTTAAGTCGAAAGGGCGTTCCCACCACGCGTAGCGTAGCTTCTCCTTGTCTTCTTCGGATCCACCCTCTCTTCAACTGGTAATAATTTTAATCTATTTCTGTTTTCTTCTCCTTCGTAAATAGTCATTAGATCGCTTATCATCTCCTTCTTCTTCCTAGTTTGCGTGTAGTATCAACTTAAATAAAAAGAAAAGAGAAGAGGGAGAGATGGCAGATCGATTGACGCGTATAGCCATAGTAACCTCTGATAGATGCAAGCCTAAGAAGTGCCGTCAAGAGTGCAAGAAGAGCTGCCCCGTTGTTAAAACTGGTATTTTTCCTTTTTTTCTTTGTTTAATTCGTCTTGTTGTCTTCTTTAATTTATTGATTCACAATTTGTTCTTATTTTAATTCTCATTCTCCTCATTATTCACCTCGATTTGGCGAATCTGTTTTATTTAGCCCGTGATTGCAGCTTAGAAAGCTTTCTTATTTTCAATTTGGAGCATTAGGTTTTGTTTGAGAGCAAATAATAATAATAATAATAATAATAATAATAATAATAATAATAATAATAATAATTACTACTACTACTACTACTTCTATTGCTGTTGCTGTTGCTGTGGAATTATGATTAAGTATAAATAAGTAATGCTCTAATTACATATTACAAATCGTAGGGAAACTGTGTATAGAGGTGACTCCTATTTCGAAGATAGCTTTTATTTCGGAGGAGTTGTGCATTGGATGTGGTATCTGTGTCAAGGCAAGCTTATACTGTTCTCTTTTGGAATTCAATAATTACTGTTGTTGTTTTTGATACTTTATCGGATGTGGTATCTATGCTTAGCTTGCTTATTAGGGGATTATTTATCTTCTGATGCAGAAATGCCCATTTGAAGCAATTCAGATCATTAACTTGCCTAAGGATTTGGATAAAGACACTACCCATCGTTATGGCCCCAATACCTTTAAGTTGCACAGGTTGGCTGGCTGCCTTTTTTACCTGCTTAATAAAATGCTTTTCTAGTGAAAAATAAAAAACAAAAAAAAAATGATGCATTTGCAGGCTACCAGTTCCGAGGCCTGGGCAAGTTCTTGGCTTGGTTGGAACAAACGGCATTGGCAAGTCCACTGCTCTCAAAGTTCTAGCTGGAAAACTGAAACCTAATTTGGGTCGTTTCAATGTAATAAGCAGCCCCTTTGTATCCTTGTTCTTATTTCTACCCTATGACGATGCATTTGTGTTAGTTACTTTTTTTATTTTTCTTTGCAGAACCCTCCTGATTGGCAGGAAATTCTGACTTACTTTCGAGGATCTGAGCTTCAGAATTACTTTACCCGTATCCTAGAGGATAATTTGAAGGTAACCTTTCTGTTTGGGCACTGCTCAACTGCACTTAAAACTCTGTATTACTGCTAGATATATTACCCCCTGTTGTGAAAGAATAATGTCTGTGTCCCACACTAAACTAGGAGCCATGGTACTGTTTCCTTTGACCTATCTTGTCTGTGGACCACTTTTTCCTGAATGCTTGTAATTAAGTCTGATGATATCATTCAGATAACTGTGCTGTTAGGATTCATTCACTAAGGTGCTGTATAGACCTGTAAGATGGGATTGTCATAGATTCATGTGGTGGCGGTTGCTTTTTACTTGGAAATGTATTAAAATAATATTTTTTTTTATTTCTTAAAAATTATTTTTGATATCAGCACATCAAAACGATTGGAAAATACAAAAAAAAAATTAAAAATTTTGAAGCAAAGAAAAAAAAATTTAAATTTTTTCAAAATTGCTTTTGAAACACAAAAACAATCACGCTTTTATTGTGATAGCTTGAATCACAATTTGATTTGTATGCAATATGTCATGTAAGCTTGCGCATGCCATAATTTATTCTTTACCATGCAATCACTTCCCTTTGGGAATAACCAACCCTCATATTTGAAAAAATGTTTTATGGAAACAATCATGAAATGATGTTTTCTTAAAGAATGTATTTTGACAGGTTATGATGTAAAATCAACATGAAAAATCATGTTCAGGTTTATACTTGTGTTTTCACATCCTGATTGTTTTTGTCATGCCTCTTCTTTGATATACTTGCCTCTAGTTTACTTTTTGTGTCTTCCTACTAAAATCATTCTTGTTTCATACGTAGGCCATCATAAAGCCTCAATATGTTGACCACATTCCAAGAGCAGTTCAAGGCAATGTCGGGCAAGTGCTTGACCAAAAAGATGAGAGCCACAGGAAGGCAGAACTTTGTCGTGATCTTGATCTGAACCAGGTTATAGATCGTAATGTGGGGGATTTATCAGGTGGAGAGCTCCAAAGATTTGCTATTGCTGTTGTTGCAATACAGAATGCAGAGATATATATGTTTGATGAACCTTCAAGTTATCTTGATGTCAAGCAGAGGCTTAAAGCTGCCCAAGTTATCCGATCTTTGCTCAGGGCCAACAGGTTTGACTCCATTCTTTTCTTGTTGTTAGCTTTGCTTTGCACTTTGTACTGAGGATTTAGGTTGTTAAGACTGTGCTTTCACTTCAGCTATGTTATTGTGGTGGAGCATGATCTTAGTGTCCTGGACTATTTATCTGACTTCATTTGCTGCTTGTACGGGAAACCGGGTGCGTATGGAGTAGTAACCCTTCCCTTTTCTGTGAGAGAAGGTATCAATATATTTTTGTCTGGGTTTGTTCCTACAGAAAACCTACGATTCCGGGATGAATCTTTAACCTTCAAGGTATTTTAAATCCTCTACACATTTACTTCCCTTCATTGTATTATTTTTCTGTCATTAATTTTTTTTGTTCCTTTTCCCAGGTTGCTGAGACTCCACAGGATAATGCTGAGGAGATTCAAACATATGCACGATACAAATACCCAACCATGAGTAAAACTCAGGGCAATTTCAAGCTTAGTGTTGTTGAGGGTGAATTTACTGACTCTCAGATTGTAGTAATGCTTGGTGAGAATGGGACAGGGAAGACAACATTTATCCGCATGCTGGTATTCTCTCCGCTCATCAATCTCCCTTTCTCTATCTACAACGTGATCTTCTGCGTGTTTAATAAATTATTTTGTTGGCAAAACGTGCAGGCTGGTTTGCTGAAACCTGATACTATAGAAGATTCTGAATCTGAGATACCTGAGTTCAATGTTTCTTACAAACCCCAGAAGATAAGCCCCAAGTTTCAACACAGTGTCAGACAGTTACTGCATTCAAAGATACGTGATTCGTATATGCATCCTCAGTTTGTTTCAGATGTCATGAAACCACTTCTTATTGAGCAACTGATGGATCAAGAAGTTGTAAATCTATCTGGTGGAGAGTTGCAAAGAGTTGCATTATGTCTATGCCTTGGAAAGGTAAAGAAATTTTATCAGGTCTACTTATCATTTATATCCGTGAATGAAGATAAGACTTTTGGATTTGTTTTGTTTATGCTTTAATTCATGATGCTGTTCTCTTAAAGTATCCTTTTGTTTTTTAACCCCTCTGTTTCATGTGTTGAGCAGTCCTGTGACATGATAGAGTTTTTACATGTAGTGCACAAGTTTGTTAAATAGTGGTTTTATAGATTCTGATTTTTGAGAGGTTAATGTGTTCAAAATTTATGTCAAGTCAAAATGCCTTGACAATACGTTGATGATTAATGATGTGTTGATTGCTTTCTTCCTCTGTTTTACTTTACTATATCAGGCAATTTAGTCCCTTCAGTTGGACATCTTGGATTGAATGGCTTGCTACTCAGCATTCTTCAAGATTGCATTTTAATATATTTAAGGTTGCTAAATATGGTCTGGTGTGTGGTTTTCTTGATGTAGCCAGCAGACATTTATTTGATAGATGAACCAAGTGCGTATCTTGATTCTGAGCAGCGTATTGTTGCTTCAAAAGTCATCAAGAGGTTTATCCTACATGCAAAGAAGACTGCATTTGTGGTGGAGCATGATTTTATAATGGCAACATACCTGGCTGACAGAGTTATTGTGTACGAGGGACAGCCTTCTGTGGATTGTACAGCAAATTCTCCTCAGTCATTGTTGACCGGGATGAATCTCTTCTTATCTGTAAGTCCAGTATTCTCATCCCTATTCTTCATGCATTAAGGAGACAAAAGGTAAAGAAAGATGAAAACATTAATGAAGAGACCAAGTCATTGTAGATTCTGTTATAAATCCATAATGATCCATTTATGATGTCCCCTAGTGTGGTGCCCGTTTCTATTCTTACCAGTTATGATTGAGATGAAATCAAACCAAGCTTACCTGAACAGTTCACAGTTGCTTGAGTAATCTGTATTGTCCTATATGTGACACATCTATATTCTTTTAGGCATGCTTTCATCTCTCTCCCATTCACTCTTCTCTTACTCTGATGCAGCATCTGGATATCACATTTAGACGAGACCCCACTAATTTCCGGCCAAGAATCAACAAATTGGACTCGACCAAGGACAGGGAGCAGAAAACTGCTGGGTCATATTATTACCTGGATGATTGATGCAACAATTGACACAGGTCAAATTTCTTGTATTCTATGTTGCAGCAAGTGTAGATACTAGACTCTTTTTCGGCCTGCCTGGGTATTGACTGGTTTTTTAATTTTATTTGCTGTAGGCATCGCACGGATTAATTTATAATCCTGGTCAAGGTGGCACCGATTTGATTAAATTTTCTATCCCAGTCAAGTCAATGTGCTATGCTGACAAATGACTGGATTTCCTCTGCCTGCTAAGCGGCCATGGTTTCTCTTTTCGCCTAAATGAGTCTGGTGGCTGCTCATGATGATGCTTTATGATATTTTCTCCTGTGTCGAGTTTTTTGTTCGCCAGTTTCTGTTTTTATGACATTAGGTGAGTGAATCATAATGATAACAGAATCCTTTTTGGGCATTTGCTGCTTCAAGTTGTATTTTGAATAGAATTACCATTAATCAGAAGAAATAACAAAAAAAGGGGGCAAACACTGAGCTAATAGAGGTCCTTGACTGTGTTTTGTATCTTGGCTTTGGTATTCTAGCAGGATAATTAATCCTTTGAGATTTTTTAGCCCTTTTTCACTGAATTTTATATATAATTGTATTTTTAAGTCTTGATTTTATAGAAGTTAAAATAATATATATATATATATTTTTATTAATAAAAACTTTTTTTTTAAAATCTATTTTGTAAATAACATAGGTTAACTTGTTAGCTAATTCATGACTTCTTCATTGTATACAGGTAAAAATCCGTGGTCTTCATTTTGATTAAATCTCATACATATTGAGAGTAGAAAAAAAAAATAGGTTTGAGCAATTTTTATTAAAAAAAAAATAGGAGTTTTTATGTGTGGTAATTTCTTAATCTTGGTCTAGGTGATTCTCTCTAATTAGTTATATTATCTTAGATTCTTGCTTGTATTAAAAAAAAGTCATACTCAGCTTAAATTATCTTATCCTGGAGAGTATTTATTAGGTTTATTTATATTTTAAAGGCAGATCCATCCTAAGCCACGAAGGATAGACTTATTACATGGTCTAAAAAGGATATATGATTTGCCTGGTGATTACTTTTCGTGAATGCAATATAAGAGTTAGAAGGAATGGTCGGAGTATAATATGACCGTCATTACCAAGTAAATGCTTAGCTTATAGTTGGATATTTTACGAATCTAAACTCCGACTAAAAGTTATGAGACAGATCGTTACTCCTTACTTAATCTAGAATTGATTTATTCTTAAAATTAAAATGCATGAAAGCATTAATTCATACCTGATGTGTTTATGCATGAGCAGTATCTAAAAAAAATGCATGCTAAAATTAAATGATATAGACCAATAAAAATAAACAAGCAAACAATCAAATATATAAAGTTTAGTCCAACAAGATAAGTCCTCAGTGGAGTCATTGTCTTGTCGTGGCGTGTACGACATCAAATGATGGAGCCCTTTTCTAGATTGAAGGGTGTTTTGGGTTTAATCATATAGGTATGATTTGAGGGAGTCATCACCTAATATTATAGTCATTAGAAAATCTTTGATCACCTAATATTATAGTCATTAGAAAATCTTTGATCTGCGAGAGTCTAGGTAAGAGAACTAGTTGTGCAGGGGGGAGATGCATCACTCCCAGTGCACCCAACTTAAGGTAAACTATATTATTGATTGATTATTATTCTTAACTGCGTTTCTATTCGTTGGTCTCATTTAAGGTTCAAGGCAGATCTCTTTTCGTGAAGAAGATTCTAACTTATCGGGTTAAATCCTAACCGTTCTAAAGCTTAATTTTTAGCATCATATTTATTTATTTTTTATTTTGTATACATGAGGGTATATGTAACAACTCCTTGTACTAAATAAAACACCAATCATATATCAAATGGAAAACATAGTATTTTTTTAATAGTTTTCATATAAAAATCTACCGAAATATAACTTGTTATTCACATATAATATGTTTACACTTCTAATATCCCACATTTCTTAACTCAATCATGACCCAATTGTTTTAGGTCTCAATCCCACAAACATCATTATCATCATCATCACAACCACAATATTTATAACATATATTGAACAACAATTATTATTATAGAGGAATAAATGAGATATACATGCATACATGGAACATGATTGTATGAATTACATAGTTAAGTTCATCTATTCAAGTTTAAACAGTAATTATACAAATTAAGTTATATAAATGTTTTAATATTCCAAAATACAAGGATATACTCCTTATAACTAGATAACAAAAAGTGAGCAAAAGCTAGGATCTATTCCTGTCGTGCATGCTATGATCCTGAAACAAAATACATATTATTGAAAACATGAATATCACAATAAGTATAGTAACACAAATATCCAACAATTAAAAAAAAACATGTATTCATATTCTATTCACTTCTCTCTTTTTGTTTTTCATTGAGACTTTCTCATTTAACTACTAAAACTGTTTCACCTTCCATTTTGAACTTTTATTCAAGATTCTATAAAATCAACCACAACTATTTCTGCCTAACACATTACCGATACCAATTACATCGGTATTATCATCACCCTATAGGCATCGATGCATGACGATCCCCTTACCCGGGACCTTAACGTACACTAAATGTATGTTAGTCTATCATGGTGATCCCCTTACTCGGGATCCTAACATACACTAAATGTATGCTAGTCGATGCCCTATAGGTATTGATACATGGTGATCCCCTTATTCGGGATCCTAACATACACTAAATGTATGCTAGTCCACGCGCCATAAACATCGTTACATGGTAATCCCCTTACCTGAGATCCTAACTGATTAGTACTTAAAAGTGTATTTTTATCAAGGTTTTATATCATCCTTTTGCATTTGAAGTATCAATAACTCCTTAACTAAAGTATGTTTTATAATAACAAGTTTGAAACTATAAGATACCTTTAATTTATGGCAAATATTCATCTTAAATGCAGGCCTATCACATAAATCAAAGGATTGATTGATGAGTTGAACTACTGAAATTGAGAAGACAAAGAGAGGGTTAAGCTTAGAAAAGAGATGCTGGTTCAGTCCAAACTGTAACACTGTTTAGTCATTGGGTCATATCTGGAGCTGTAGATCTTGGATTTCAATTTGGTTTATATGGCTAGAAAGCTAAGACATAGGCCTAAAACATTCATGGAAGTGCAAGACTCAATTCTATTGTTTGGAAGTCCAAATCTTAGCAACAATGGAGAAGTCAGAATCTATCCTGCAGCCCAGACACTGTTCAACCTATATCTCGAGTTCTAGAAGTCCAAATGCATTGATTCTTTTTTTGTTGGAAAGCTGAGACAATATCCTAGAACTTTCATGATTTAAGTCTGTTCAAATTCTGACGTTATCAATGACGTTTTGTTCAGACAAGAAGATAAGGATTGTCACCAAGTCAAGATGTGGCCATCCACTCAACAATTAGTCATCAAATCAATAGTTCCAAATTTTAGCCTATAAAAGAAGGCATTTGCCATGCATTTAGACATCTTGGTTTTTAGATCAAGATCATGTTCTTGCTCTCTCTCTTTATATTGTTATAATGCTGAAGTTTTGTTTATATTAATCTCTTGTTCATGCTTTTCATTTCCTTTCCTTTACTTAGTTAACTTATATCTTATTTATGTTCTTATATTGTTTATTTATGTTTCTATTCTGCATTATGTTTAGCTAAGTTTATTATGTTAAGGTGAAAAGGTTACACTAATAGTGTAAGAATAAGTATAATATAAACTCAACATGGACCTTAATGTTTGATACTAACATGTTTTATATTTGTTATCTTGTTCACTTTTAATACTTTGCTTGTTAAATGATTAATCTAGATTTATGTTGTATAACCCTTGCTATAACAAATACTTGGCACTTTCATAACCTAAACTGTATGGTATAACCGACACCTGTGCTATGAAAGGAACTTGTTTTGTTGTTAACATAAGTTATAATCATGAATGCCTGACAACATTTACAAGGATTAGAATTATTCGAATAAGATAACTAATGTAATCATGTTAACAATTTATAATCCGATTGGAACCTTCTTTGTGTGTGGTTTCCAGTTGAATAATAAGAGTTTATACTATACTTGTTTGAAATACCATTAGTGGATCCTCTAACCTTGACAATTACTTTTATCATTGTTTAATCCTCACATTAATCTTACATCTCAAAGTTCTCATCAACTTCTTGTTGTTGTTGTTGTTGTTGTTGTTGTTGTTGTTATTTATAATTTATATAGTTAACTTTCTTGTGGTTTGACCTCGGTCTTGCCGGGTTATTTATTACTTCGACACTCCTGCACTTGGGAGAAGACATCAATCTTTTGGTCGTGTCACTAACATACACTAAATGTATGCTAGTTCATGCGACATATCATACTTCTCATATTTTCTATGTCAGCGATACTTCCATTGCTTGGTAATTCACACAAAAGATCATTCACCTTGAACACATATACATTTGGGATACTATCCGAAATAACAACATAATGATGCAAACTTTCATTCTTTTATATGATATCCAACATTTGCTAATTCACATTTCACATCAATAACATCTTAAATCATGAAATTTAATTAGAAAGCATAGGTGCGGATCACCTACCTGCAGTAGAAACTCTTTTCGTGCTCCCCTGTTGTTGTTAATGCACCATACCTATTGTCCCTCCTGTAATCACATATATATCTCATAAATTATCCTTATTTAAGGATACATTTCATAATAACCATATTAATAGCAAATATAGGTTTTTCTTTCAATTATTCCTTTCTTTATATTTTACTTTTTTTTTTT
>Ga0325403_1000698_pt1 | contig 25324 bp, 12 predicted proteins | sample PopdelMetagenome_19_FD_205665 | JGI IMG/M metagenome (GOLD analysis project Ga0325403, IMG submission 205665) | Populus deltoides microbial communities from Bellville, Georgia, United States - Xylem-PdKOR-R4 | ecosystem: Host-associated > Plants > Phyllosphere > Stem > Wood/Secondary xylem... | reverse complement strand
TTTAATATAAATAAAACTATTTATTAATTATAATTAACTAATACACACAACTCCAATCAAGACTAATTTTTTGCATAAAAACATTTTAAAAAAATCACTATACATACGTACATCATACTTCGAAGAACAAACGTTGTATTACAACGAACAAAACAAAACCATACGGTGCTGTCGTAAAAGGAATTTTTTTTTTTTCCCATTGAGCAACTTGAATACAACTCTCTGGATGCGCGCAGAATGGATCCTTCACTAGTTGCATGATGGAAGCATTTCCCTTCACCACGAAAGTGACAGCATATATATACTTATACTCATCAATCCGACGGCTGGGATAATATACTAACAAGATAAGCAATTTGGAATTCCACATCCTGTAATGATACTTTTGCACGTGAAAGGGAACAAAATAAATAGAAGGGTCAGCTCCAAAAACTCTTCCCACTATACCGGCCGGTAGTCTCTATCTTGTCCGCTTTTTTTTTATCATTTCCATTCTTTAAATTTAAAAATAAATATATTTTTTTAATTAGGATATTTTCAAATAAACCACGGGACAAAAGGAGGGTCCTAGAAGGAGAGAAAAATCGAGACTAGCTTTACTAGGTTTTCTTGGCGGGCAAGTCTTGCCAGCCATCCATTTCTTTCATTAAAACAAAAAAAATCCAGTTTTTATTTATTTATTATTACGATGGTTCCAAATTTCCAATGCTAGGAGAGCATGAGCTGCCACGTTTGACCCCTACAATGGCTGCACGTGTCAGGCCTTTGCGATACTCCATCATCGAACTGGACAACCATTCTTGGTATTTCTTTTTCTTTTTTAAAAAATATCAGAAATTATGCTGTTTGAAAGAGCATGATTATTTAAGATTTTGTTGTTAAAAACAACGTAGTCTTTATATTTTAAAAAAACTGAGTTGCGTCGTCTAAAAATACAATCTGCAAATTAAGTTGTTTTCAACGAAACATTAAATGGATTATGCTGTTGTCAACGCAATACATATAGATTTTTAATATTTATTCAAATATTCCTTAATTAAGCTAATTTGTCCACTGAAAATGAATTTACATCATGAGACCTCTCTCCTTCATCCAACGTCAATATTATTAATTTCCCATATCATCCGCTTATCAGAACACGCAAGTACGGAATCATACATACATGTATTTACGCCAGCCCTCCTCGCTATTGGATCATGGGCGGGCGCCTTATTAGAATTCATGAATTCTATTATTATCTTTACTAATTTTATAAATTTTAAAATAATAATTATATAAATCCCTAATAATTTTGATATTTATAAGATTCAAACTAATTACCAGAAAATCTAACTAATTAAACTATAACCCTCAAAGTGTTTTTATTTTTTTATTTTTTTATCTTCTCTTGAAAACAGAGGAGTTTAGCTTCCAGTATGACTGATTTTCTCGATTATCCCGCCTTGCAGTTTGCTAATTACTCACTGATAACCTTACATGTGTTAGGTTGTGGATGGCATTACAGGGGAAACTAGTTTGATCTTCCAACCTACGCGGCGGGTAAGAGTATGTGTTTTTTAATGTCATATGGATATATTTTTTTCTCTCAAATATCATGTTTTTTAATTAAAAAACATATATGAGCTGTTTTCATAATCTTAATGTTTTTATTTATTATATCCTGAAGGTTTTTTCTTTAACTGATAACAAATTAATTTTATTTTTATAAATACATTGTGAAAATAAAAACTATATAAAAAAATTAAAGATAAATTAAAATAATCTCTTTAAAAGACTGTCAAATAATAAAAAACAATAACTGCTGATTAAAAAGTACACACTAAACAATCTTTTTAAGAAAATAGAAGAGAAGTTAGTTTGATGTTGTATGCATCACTTGATATATTCAGAGCAGATCAACTTCATGATTCATCTTCTTTCTTTGGTCGGGGTCCTATTGTTTCGAGTGAATGCAATGTTTTTGATTTTGAGAGTGCCATTTGTGAATGCCTGCCTCTACACTAGCTGGGCCTCCGCCATTGTTTTTTCTTTGTTATTTGGAAACAGGTTCAAGCAGCTGATTCTTTACTTAAGCTGGTGTCGGAGTTGAAGCAGACATCAATCTTTTCAGGATTTGCATCTCTTAATGACCATGTTGATCGAACAATAGACGAGTTCGACCAGCTCGCGGAATAAACAGATAGCATGTTAGCTGGAGTTGGAGAGGCGGCTGCTGCGCGCTAGCCTTGAGGAGCTTCAAACACTTTACTATTCTTCCGCACAGAGGACAAGTCAAACCTTAGAACCGTACCTAAGATTCCTAAAAACTTGCGATATCATTCTCCTGTTTAATGGGCTTGTTTTCCTGAGTGTATAATTACCTGTGTAATCAAAGGCAACACTGTATTTGAATGGAAGGAAATATATTTCTAGTGATTATCTAATTTTCTTCCTTCTGCCATGCGTTTCTTTGAAATTGTAGTAGGAATAATGGTTTAAAATATATTAAAATAATTTTTTTTATTTTTTAAAAATTATTTTTGATATCAACATATCAAAATAATTTTAAAAAATTATTTTAAATAAAAAAAATAAAATTTTAAAATTTTTAAAAATACAGCTCAGCATCACATTTCCAAACAAATCTAAAATTGTTTACGCCAAGTATGATCAGTATTTGCCTAATTTCGAGTGAATAGAGAAGGGACCGGATCTTGAAGTCACTAGCATTTTCGACTGGTGAGCATTCTTAGTTTGGTAACAAGCTCAAGGAACATCATGACTGCCAATGATTTATGTTCGCATGTTTTGCTTGTTCCATGTCAGTGTTCCTCGGCTTTGTTTAATGACACTTTTGGAGTTTATTTGTTCTGTTTAAAAGCCAATCTAAATCAAACGTGCATGGTGAAAAATGGGCTGTGCCATGGCAGATTCTAGATGCCATCGAACAGGCATCAAGGATGCGATGCACTGATGGGTCACTGCATCGCCCTTGTGGTTTTTATAAGCAAGATAACCTTATGCCTGATGGAAACTCACAAATCAATGTTCATGTTTTTCTTTTAAGAAAAAAAATTCGGACCTTCTTAAATTTTGAAAGGATGAGAGAACGAGCAGGAGTTGTTTGCAGAAAAGGGGGAAAAGAAAAAAAGAGTCGCGTGGGAAATATTAAAGTTGACAGTATGCACAAATCAAAGACACGCTTCAAAATCATATACAGAGCACAAGTCTGTCTGAAATAAAACGATCACATGTTCATTAATACATCATTGTCAGGAAACTCAATTAAGGATTTTACTGTCTACTGACAAACAAGCAACTCCAACAATAATTTACAAGACGGCACTTTGTGCATTTAACAATTGCTTGCAAGGATTTAGCAGCTGCAAACATCAAGATCAGCAAGATGCATGCTACTTTATATTCTCTGCCAATTTTAAGTAGGCATGAAACTGTTAGAGCTTCTTGAGCAAAGCTTTCAGATGTGGCTGAATACCAGTTAGGTTGGTAGCCATTTGAACCACATATGATAAATCTCCATTCACCAATTCAAAATCTCGTGTTATCTCCTTCACCTGCCAAAGAAAAACGAAGGTGATTTGCAATCGCTTGCAATAAAAAATGAACAGATTTGTTTTAAAACAGAATCCACAGTGCTAAATAAAAAGAACACAGACAATTTTATTTTTTATGCTTCTTAAAAGACATTGGTTTATAATCCTCCTATATTCTTTTAAGATAAAAACATACAACATTTGCAAAATTCCTCCTTTCTTCAATGGGACAAACTATGTTTCTAAATCTATAGTATTCAATTCTAGTTGTAACCCTGTATGGATTGTTGTAATTCTGTTCAACCTGTACAAGCTAAAATCCTCATCCTTGTAATATAATTACCATCAATATAAATGAATAAGTTTAGGATTACCATTACTAGAATAGTGACCCATGAATCCCTCCCTATCTATAGATTTTTCTTTTGCTCGTGGCATGCAACAGACTGTCCTCGCCTCTCATGCCGAACCATTGACAGTGAAATCAAAAAACCAGCAAATGGTTACATTGTTCAATGACAACATGCTTGTGTGGCATGGGAATTCAAGTAAAGGCTTCTCTAATATCTATGCTGAAATTTGAAAATCAAATGCACAAATTTGAGGCAGCTTTCGTCTAATGGTCAAGAGAATGAGGTCTAAACTTACCATGACAAAAACATTCTACCATCCAAGGTATAAAATCAGCTACTGTTTGCATAAATTGAAGCTCCTGTGCATCACAGAACAAGTCTACTGGCATATAATTTGAAATAAAAATGAATCTGGTTTTGTCTTTAGGATCATGAACCAACTAATTATCAAGAATGCAGCCAGCTAGTTATTTTCCAAATAACCTTTCCCAGATCCCAACTTAATTTTGTATACAGAAACAGAAAATTGGCAATGGTAATGGATACAGTGCCCTCTTTGCAGTACTAACGGCAACAGAAAAGAGAGTTCCATGCTTCATCGACCAATTGTGAAGCATTCTTTAACTAGTAATGTAAAGCTATACAAAGGTTAATGTTGAGGATGCAAATAACCCATTGAACAAACAATATGAATGGTCATGAAAAAGAAAAATCACCTTAGAAGCATTGCCCACCAATTGACTCTGAAGCTTGATCGTCTTATCTTCTGTATTATAAGTCCCTTTCTAAAAACAAATTACCAGAAGAATATAATTCACCTGATACCAGTAATTAAGATAGGAAGCCAAAAAAGAGAATATCCAATATAGTTTTCATCGTCAAAAGTAAGGCATGGAAGTGAGAAAATTAAAAAAAAAAAACCTGGACTTCAACGATGCCAGTGCTCTGAGCAATGACAACTTCAATGGTACCATCAGGCTTGGGTCTCCAGTAACCACTCTCGGCATGCATAGGTTCTCCAGAATTGAGTTTCCAAGTCTTTTGATTATAAGCTATCACAGGCTACAAGAGAAACCCTACTCAGTATTTGCTGATGGTCAAACTCAAAACTAAGGGGAAAGAAATATTGAAGCTATACCTTGCCAGGATTGGAAGAGAAATGAAGCTCTTCTCCATAAGAGAAAGAGTTGATGGTGGGATAGCCACCTTCTCCTTGGCCCCTCCATGTCCCCAGCAGATATGAGAGTGGCACGATTACTGGATGCACAGCTGCTGCTGACGGTGGCGTGACAGAGTCCATCCTCTACTGCAGCTACCGTTCTTGATTTCTCTACCAAAGACTTTATTTTTGATCCAAGACCTTTTTAACTCTGGGTTGCAGTGGACAAGGTTATCGGCAGGCAGGGAGTGCCAGGCTGATCTGCTACCCCTGCCTTCAGCTGTCTCCTCTAACATGGTCATGGATGGGCTGTATAAGGCCCGAGTCAAAGCGGGTTTGAACCAAGTGGATGAGCCCCTTTTGTCGGCCCAATTTCTTCAGTACCTTTATGGCCCAACATTCTTTGCCCATAGAGTTTTTAGTAATTTTCACTACTGCTTTGCTCGATAGAAAGAGAGGGAAGCGCGCAAAAAACCAAACTTGTTTTGTTGTGTATACTTTTCAGCGACTTTTTTAAGATTCCGTCAAAATAGGAGGGAGGCAGTAAAAGATATTTTCCAGGTTTAGTTCGACCGTGTCAGAAAACGAGATGGCGAAAGATCGATGAAAGGTCACCGGCGTCTGTATTGATTTTTTTTTTAAAAAAAATTGTAGATTCTTTTTTAATTCTTTATGTCTTTTTTTTTAAAAAAAAACTGTTTGTATTGATTTATTTATTTATTTTTGTTCTTAGAGTGATTGAAATGTGAGGATTTTGCTAATTTAGTGGCTAGTTGGTTCTCTTTCTGAAGTGATTGAAAAATTGAAATGTAAGGCTTCACTTAATTATTAATTATTATATAATCTAGGGATTGATTTGAGATTCTTTCTAAAAATTATTTGGAGTTGAAAGTCGCATGTGATAGACACGTGATGATGTCGTGACTTGTATTAATCACTTGATTGTATTAATCTCAGATCGAGGACTTGATTTGAGATTCATTCTAATCGCAATTGTTGATGACGTGGTGACTTGTATTAAAGAATTTTGATCATTTGAAAATCTAATTGGACAATTTCTTTTTCTTGAAGACTGAAATGAAAATCAATACATAGTTTGGGATTAATTTGAGATTTCTCCAATTCCTCTATCCTATTTTATATTTAAAACTCTAAAAGACGTGGGGAAGTACTTTACTTCCCATGCCACATGTTTTTATTTTTTCATTTGATTTTATTTTTTTTTTTCTATTTGTTCTTTTTTCATGTGTTGTTTATCTTTTTTTTTCATATTTTTTTCGTTTTTTTTCTTTTTTTTAGGCTTTACATGTTTTTATTTTCATTTTTTTCATTGTCTTTTTTTTGTTTTTTGTATTTTTTTTTCAAAATTATATAATGTTTCCCTACATGATTTTTTTTTTATGAATTTTTTTCTTTTTTTTTTCCCTAAAATAGTTTTTGTTGATTTTGCTTCGTAGTTTTTTTCTTTAAAACATTGTGGATTGTTACAATGTTTACTCACATGATTTTTATTTTGTTATAGTGTTTTCCCACATGTTTTTTTTCAAACTTATCTTTACTGAATTTATTTTTTTAATATTAAGTTAGTTGAAAATTACAACTGTAGGTTTTTCCACATGTTTTTTCCATTTTTTTGCTCCCCCCCAAAAAAAAAAATTGTCTTCTTCTTGTTTTATTTTTTTTGTGTTTTTTTCAGAATTATTTTTTTATTTTATTTTTTTAATATGGAGCTGGTTGAAAATTTAGTTTTGTGGTTTTTTTCTTTAAAATACTGTGGATTGCTACCGTGTTTTCCCACATGGTTTTTTTTTCTTTTTTTATGATTTGTTTTTAATTTTTTTTCCAGAATTGTTTTTGTCGATTTTTTTTTCATATTGAGTTAGTTGAGAATTTAGCTTCGTAATTTTTCTTAAACACTGTAGATTGCTACAGTGTTTCCCTGCATGATTTTTTTTTTATTTTTTTTAAAATTATCTTTATCAATTTTATTATTTTTAATATTGAACTGGTTGAGAATTTCAACTGTAGATTTTCTCAATAAACATTATAAATTGTTACAGTGTTTCCCTGTATGGTTTTTTTTGCTATGATTTTTTCTAAAATTTTCTTTGTTCATTTTATTTTTTAAATATTAATCTGGTTAAGAATTTAACTTTATAGTTTTTTTCTTGAAAAACATTATGGATTGCAACAGTTTTTCTCCATATATTTTTTTTTTATTTTTTCCACAAACCCACAACAACGCACAAGCATGCCACAAGCCTACAACATCGCGCGGGTATTCTGTCTAGTTAAAATGTATGTAATGTAAGTTATGAAGTTAAATTTAAGATTTTAAAGTTATCAAAAACATGTGGTCGAGTCTATACTAATAAAAAATAATTAAACTAGCGTAATTTGAGATTATTTATTAATTATAAAAATAATAAATACTGTAACTAACAAAACTTTTTATATATATAAAAGTAAAATATTATTTGGTATAAATGAACCAAAAGAAATATCATTTACAATTAAATATTAATTTTTTGATAAATTAAGATGCTAGGTAGTTTCTTTTTCACTTATAAGTAGATAAATATTATTTTAAAAATTATACTATAATTATAAATGATATTTAAACTATTAATTAAATTAAATTAAATTAAATTGATAGCTTAATTTAAAATGTGCAAAGCATATACCATTGAAAGTTGAAACTAGTAGTAGAATAAAAAACAAGGCAAGGGTAGAGGTATAAAAGGACAATGACCCACAAACAAAACCCAGTTAACCTTCCAAGCTTTGCACCTTTTTAGTTGACCTTTCGTTTCAGCTTCGTCTCCAAAACAGAAGAACTTCCTTTTTAACTCCACAGAATCACTTCACAAATGGGAAAGAAGTTTGTGAAATACTTTGTGGTGGACGCATTCACTGACTCGGCTTTCAAGGGAAACCCAGCTGCTGTATGTTTATTAGAATATGAAAAGGATGAAAAATGGCTACAAGCTGTGGCGGCTGAGTTCAATATATCCGAGACATGTTACTTGACACCAATCACTACTGATGTTGCTGTCACTTCCAATCCTAGGTTCCGTCTTAGATGGTTCACTCCTGTTGCCGAGGTCAACACTTCTTTTTTCTTGTTAGTTTTTTTTTTTAAATGTATTTTCAACTAGTAAGTGATTGCTCTTTTTGTGGGTGATTAATTTTTATTGTCGTTAGTGAGTGTAAACTACTCCTGGATCAATCGGGTGGCGTGGTTTTGAATATTTTTGGCCAATTCGATGGTTTCATTCATTTACATGGAAGATTCTACCAAGTTCATTACTTTTTAATGGCCCTTCAACAAACAACAATTTTTAGCTACAATTTTACTAACTGTATTGTACTGTATTGCAAATGCAAGTCTTCCTGTTTGTATTTTGAGGTGGATGATTTATAATAAAGAGGGATTCTGAATTATTATCCTTTCCCCATTCACAGGTTAAGCTTTGTGGCCATGCCACATTAGCTGCTTCACACACACTATTTTCAAATGGCTTGGTCAATTCTGACATTATTGAATTTGACACGCTATCTGGGATCCTAACTGCTAAGAAAGTTCCTGAAAGTATCAACCCTGAGAGTGTCTCAAATGGTGAAGCAAAAGAGAGCTTTCTCATTGAATTAGATTTACCAACTGTCCCAACGACGGAGTTCTCCATCGACGCTGTGTCGATTTCTAAGGCACTGAATTCTGCTCCAATAATTGATCTCAAGAAGACTACAACCTTCGGTGACCTCTTCGTAATACCTCCAATTACCTTTCTATTTAATGTTTTGTTATTTACAATTTTATACTTCCGTTTGCAACTCTTATTTGTTATTTTCTCACATAAATTTGCAACTAAGCACTGACCTTACTTTAAAAGAGTAATGTTTTGTTAGCATGAATTGCTCGAACCTTCCATGTATGTCGTTTTTTGTATCCGGATATGATGCCATATGTATTCGGTTGAATGTTGAGTTCATTCGTGTACCAAAAATAATAGCTTGTCCTTTTGCAGGTTGTCTTGCCGTCTGGTAAAGATGTTGCAGAAATAAATCCAGAATTTGACGAGATACTTAAATGTCCTGGAAGGGGGGTAATTGTTTCTGGAGTTGCTCCACCAGAGTCTGGATTTGATTTTTATAGCCGTTTCTTCTGCCCAAAACTTGGGATTAATGAGGTAATTTTACTGGCATTTTGTCTCATTCATCAGAATGCTCTTCAGACTTCTAATTCTAAATACCTTCCATTGCAGTAAAGATATTCCTAATTGATTGAAGTAATTGAAAGAAGTTCCTGACATTAAATATCAGGCCTTCACCAAATCTGATGAGTATCATACCTGCAAATTGAATAGAACATGATGGCCAAAATGTTAAGGATGCTGACAGCTAAATTCTTTCATCCGCTTTGTATGCTTTACCAACTTAAAGACTTTCCTGAATCGAGGTTACCTGACCAGCATCAATTTTGATACCTTAATGGATAAACCCACCTGATTTGTCTTCTTTTGCTGAATCCCTTCATTGCTGAATGTTGTTGGTCTAGAAAACACTGAATTTTCAGTAACTGAAAATAGACGGTGAAACTTTGTGCACTGTCGCTAAATAAAATTATATCTGTGAATACTTCCTCACGTTACAAGTGTGAATTCTTCAGGATCCTGTTTGTGGGAGTGCACATTGTGCGTTAGCACCTTATTGGAGCAAGAAACTTGGAAAGTGTGATTTTATGGCATATCAGGTAGTCCCTCCCCTTCCCCTCTCAAAGATAGTAGTCTTAGAAAATCATATATTGCTTACGTTGTTTATCTTCTTCAGGCATCTCCTAGGAGTGGGATACTGGACATCCACGTAGATGAGCAGAACCAGAGAGTGTTGCTGCGGGGGAAAGCTGTTACTGTGATGGAAGGCTCTGTACTGGTTTAGATTTGTTGTTGGATTCCGTTGTGCATGTATGAGAAAATAAATGACAATTATTGAATTGCATATTTCCTTTGTATTTCAATTAAAAGTTTGGATTTGAAAACTTGTATGGTGCCTTTTCACTACACACTTATTTTCTCCTGAAGTTTGCCCTGGGTGCCCTTCAACTTATTAAATGAAATCATCAGCTAATATCTTCTTTGTTATCACACCTTAAAAATTCATTAATTCTGGTATCATCAATTGATTTTGGAAATTATACTTCGTTATTAATGGATTAAATCCGTTTGACTGTTGTAGATTTCTTAACAAATCCGGAACATTGGTTGCATGATAATGGCATGATCTTGCTGGAATTTGATTCGCGAGAAACTAATAAAAGAGTTGAACGTTGTCCAACTTTCCAGGCATGAAAAATTATCATTGAAGGCTTTCACCATTCTTATGAAAGATTTGGCTGAAGGCATTAGCTTCATAGAAAAATTTAGAGGATTTTTTTATTTTTTATTTCAAACGTATCTGATTAGTTAACGTGTTACATGTCTGCGCTACAATATTTGAGCAATCCAGCATCATGAACGCATATAGCTGCACCATAATCACTCGCATGACACTGATTCTGTTTTTATTTCTACATTTAAATAAAGATATTTATATGCAAATAAATGTCACTGCGTCCCCCCTGGTTTTTCAAGGCATCTACATCAGCCTTCCGAACAAAGAATAAAACGCACTCTCCGGGGGCGACGGGACAAGTAACTAACTCGCAACTTTTGTCTGTTAAGGACTGCAGAAAATTTCCTATGGAACGTGAGCCGTTTGCTCCTTCAGTTGCTCCTCAGGTATTACAAAGAATGTCCAATGAAATGTGCTCAGATTGCAACTTTTTATTTTTTTCCTTTTCTTTTTGTTGTTAAGTATACATGTTTCAAATACGGCTGCAGACATGTGTCCTGAAAATGAATTTTGCATGTGGAAATTGCCACAAGAAGATCAGGAAACAATTGCAGAAAACTCAAGGTATCTTTTTTACTGGTCTATTATGCTGCACAACCTTCTTCTAGTCATGTATACGAAGAAACCAAAAGATTGAACTGCTATGCATTGAATTTGTTATGTTTTTCCTTTTTTTCATTTGCTAGGTGTGCACTCCATCCACATAGATGCGAATGAGGGGAAGGTGACAGTCTCAAGTACAGTAGACCCTCATGTACTTATAGAAGAGTTTGCAAAGATTGGGAAGAAAGCACATCTTCTATGGGAACCAAGACCTCTCTTGATGAACCAAAACAATGCTGATAACAGAGGTAAGAGAGTTCAAGATGCACTTTTTGATGCTCAACAAAATGGAATCGATCTGGATCAGCTGGCTCAACTGCAAAAATTCACGGAGAATAAACGGTTGAAACTTTTGGAGCTAAACCAAACCAACAACATAAAGATGACCTTCAGTGACAACGGTGTTATCAGTCATATTGATCATGCCACAGACATCAATACAAACAATTTGCACGAGCCTAAAGGGAATAATGGAGCTATGAATGGGCACAACCCACCACCTATGAATACATTTGGTCAAGGCCAATATGGTAATATCGGTGGTGCGGGCTGCAGCAGAGGTCCTGCTCCCTTTGGTAACGGTAGTGGTGGATGTGATCCCGCAACGAAAAATGTACCTCCTTGTTGCCACGCTTTTGAGTTCAGCTGTGGCGGCAATAGATGGGGTGAGGAGAAGGCTCAAAGGCCTCTACTGCCACCCAACTGTGATCCTACTGGTCCCATGCCAACATACAACCATGGTCCTTACGGCGCAACACCACCAAATCACTATGCTCCTCATGGATCGCAACCGGTGAATATCCTACACGCAGATGTAAACTGTGGTGGGGGTCATAAAACTTGCCGGGTGATGTGAGCTACAGCTTGTGCTGCAGGCTATGATTAGGTTAACGAATAATAAACCGTGTTCTGTTGTTGCAAATCCACACGTGAACTTGGCATTCACGACACATTATTTCTTAGAGGGAAGCAATTTCATTATATTTTTCGATTTGTAATGTACTAAAATCTTTTCCCCCCTCGATATTGGCAAAGAGCGCACTTCAACTTATGAAATAAACAATGTTGACATTTTTTTTTAGCAAAGCTGCATTTTTGTTTACTTGTGCATACGTTGCCAATGAGGCAATGACGATATAACAGCAAATCTCAACTAGAATGCAGAGCTGGAGAGTAGTGGTGGGCAGAGAGGATGTGAAATGAAAAAGGACCTCTATTTTCCCTATTTTTCACAAAACAACAAGGAGGATTAAACGGATATCCACCCCTTATTCATAGCTATGACCGTTTCCCCTTCTTTTTATTTCCTCTCCCCACGTACTTTAGTAGTTACAAAGCTTGAAGAGCTAGCTAGAATAGAATATGGTACTTGGGTGTTCCTTTTATTTTATTTTCTTTTATTTTTGCTTTATTTATGGGAATTTGTTTCCACAAAACCCTCTGAATCTTGAAAAATCAATACTAAAATATTCAAATAAAGACTAACAACAAAATCCACTCCCGCTATGATGATGATGATGAGTGGTGGTCCATATAAAATCCAACTCATTCTCATTTGCTTTCGTTTTTACATTTTAACTTTGTAACCACCACCACCACCACCACCACCATTTTATTTATTTATTTATACAGTTTCTCTCTTTGCAGATTATGCAATGAAATACCATTTTCCCTTCCATCTCAAGCCAGATGCAATCATAACCAATAACATGTTTCTTTTGTTAATGCAATTTTGAGATTCTGCTGGTTGGTCTGCAATCTCTTCAATGTGTTTCTTCATTTGAGTTTCTTTTTGTTATGGCATTTTCATTGATCTTTTGTTCTGTTCACAATCCCTTTGTTCCCTTTTTATTGTACATTGTGGATACTTGTCATCCTATGTCACAGAATGTTGTCAATCCCACGTTGAGATGCATATATTTTAATCGATGATCGAATTTGTATATGTTGTCTCATAATACGTGCACACCACACACAAATTATAGGTACCTTAATCGTTGGTCATGAGCTCCGTATATGCTATGATATTCAATGCAATGCAACCTTTCCGATCAAAATTGAAAATTAACATTTAACAATGTACAATTGATCTTTAGCAGCTCGCAGAAAAACTATTGTTTCAGATGGTAACCTTCTACCATTGTTCCAGGAATAGGAGCAGGGTTTTTTGTTGTTGTTGTTGTTGTTGTTGCTGTTGCTGATGTATATTTGAGAAATCGGTTTTAAGGCATCGGTCTATTTCATTGTGAAACTAATGGATTTGCATTTCTTTCTTTTTTGGCAATCAGGAATTCCTGTTAAGGGGTGGTCTCGTGTTGCGCCATCAATGTCTTCTAAGCCTGACAAAGGGCCTGACTCATACGAGGTATGTTTATGCTCATAATTGTTGTCCTTGCGGGCTGTGATTTAAAATGTGACGGATTTTGCAAATTTTTGCAACTTGTTGCGTTCTTTTGTGATTAATACATCATTCTGTGTACTTTTGCAGATGAGTTGCATGCCACGAAAAGTAGTAGAAAGTGAAACAAAGAAGATGGAGGGGTTTAGCAAGAGTATTGATGCCAATATAATCTGTAACAATCCTCTTTACCAAGAACCCAAGAAAACGGATCTAATAGGAAAATACAGTGCAAGTTCAGGTTCTGGTTCGCCAAGGGAAACCAGATTTACCAAGATTACTGAAAATGTAACTTTTAATCGTCACTTAGATCCCAAAAAGATGGATCCATTAAGCAGGCCTGTGGGAAATGCTAGTGCTAATCAAAGCGCGATTCAAAGCCCAAGAACACCTTCAAAAACCACTTCAGCAGCAGCTGGAGCACTAGCAACAGCTGCATTGCCAGCAAACATGAAGACAAACGAAGCAAAGACTTTTAGTTCCATTACCAACCATGCCAATTTGAGTGGCAGAAGCTCTACCCGTTCCAACAGTTTAGAGAGCTCCGGTGGGGCAAACAAGCCCCACACAGGGGGTGATGTCAGATGGGAAGCCATTCAGTTTGCCACTGCCAGAGGTACAATCGGTCTTAGCAACTTTAGGCTTCTCAAGCGCCTTGGATACGGTGACATTGGTAGTGTCTATCTTGTTGAGCTTAGAGGGACTAATGCCCATTTTGCTATGAAAGTAATGGACAAGGCTTCTCTTGCAAGTAGAAACAAGCTATTGAGGGCACAGACAGAGAAGGAGATTCTTGGACTTCTTGACCACCCATTCTTGCCCACTTTATATACTTATTTCGAGACTGATAAGTTCTACTGCATTGTCATGGAATTCTGCAGTGGAGGTAATCTTCATTCTCTTCGGCAGAAGCAACCTAACAAGCATTTTACTGAGGAAGCAGCACGGTGAGTCCTCATTTTCTGCTATGTTTTTTCTTTATATCATCAAAACTTGTGATATTGAGCTTTGTAGTTATATTCTAACAAACATTATCTGAATATTGGTCTTCAGTCTGCCAGTCTGACGATGTGTTAATTATATGCTGATATAGGATTCTGCCAATTTTGCAATAATGGAGGCTTAGGTTAGATCAGCAGCAGTTCGGGACCTTGCATCTTTTCCAGCATTGTTCACAATCTGTGCTCGCTAGTTTTTATTTTTACATAATCATGCTGCTTCTAGCGCCTTTATGTTGCATAATTGGACCTAGAAAGTTACATTTTACAAGTTATTTCAAGCACAGTTGAATGCAAAGATGTTGCTGTTAAAGGTTGATCGACTATATGATTATGCTAATTCTCCAAAATCCAAGCCCTCACCCCTTCTCCATTTAAAATGGATAGAAATTAAACCGTTACCCTTGACTTTGCAGTTGGATTTGATAGTGATGGGATGCATAAAATACCAATATCATAGACATTAATTTCAAGAAAAAAAAAGAAGGAAAAACTATAGACATAGTGGCTATTCTCCTTCACCCTTGGTAGATAAATTTTCTATGTTTCTGACAGGTTCATCATATGTAGGTGGATCAATTGTGTCTTTGGCCTTAGATTTGTTGGAAACAAAAGCTGAATCTTTTCTTTCATGAATCCAATGATCAAAATTGTTTTTTTTTCTCTTTTCACGTAACAAATTCCTTAGTTCTTGTGCAAATGGATGTGAGATGTTCTCAGTTATTTTGCTGTTAACAGATTTTATGCATCAGAGGTGTTGTTGGCACTTGAATATCTGCACATGTTAGGCATAGTATACAGAGATTTGAAGCCAGAAAATTTGCTAGTTAGAGACGAAGGACATATCATGCTCTCAGACTTTGATTTATCGCTTCGTTGCTCGGTTAGTCCAACCCTTGTCAAGTCTTCATCTGTGCATGTAAACAGCGGCGGCGGCGGCGGCATCTTGGATGATGAATCTGTAGTGCAAGGTTGTATGCAACCATCAACATTTTTCCCACGCATATTGCCTGGTAAAAAGAACCGAAAATCCAAATCAGACTTTGGACTCTTCGTTGGAGGGTCAATGCCAGAATTAATGGCAGAGCCTACAAACGTACGATCGATGTCATTTGTTGGCACACACGAGTACTTGGCCCCTGAGATCATACGCGGAGAAGGTCATGGCAGTGCAGTGGACTGGTGGACTTTCGGCATCTTCTTATATGAGCTATTGCATGGAACAACACCCTTCAAAGGACAAGGAAACAGAGCTACATTATTCAATGTTGTTGGGCAGCCATTGAGATTTCCAGAGAATCCACAGGTCAGCATGGTGGCTCGTGATCTGATAAGAGGACTTCTAGTGAAAGAACCCCATAAAAGAATTGCATACAAAAGGGGTGCCACAGAGATAAAACAGCATCCATTTTTCGAAGGAGTGAACTGGGCTCTAGTCAGAAGTGCCTTGCCTCCACACATACCTGAACCCGTAGACTTCTCACAATATGCTAGCAAAGAAGCACCCCCAGCTGACAAGAAAGGGCCAGACGTTGGAGGTGATAAGAACGATGTTAGTCCTCCTGAAAATAAAAATGAATCTTATATAGAGTTTGAATACTTTTAGGAATAATTCCATTCCATATTTTGCCCGATCCATAACTTGCAATCTATGAGAGAAACTGAAATTGTACAAAGAAAATTTCTTTAGGGTGTGTCTAACAAGGCCTTTTGTTCTCCAAAATTGCATTTATTAAAGAGTTTTTTTTATTGTACAATGTACACTTTTCATACTCTCATATATTATTGTTGATGAACTATACAAAATTTTATGTATTTTTTTAATTTAATTCTCAAATTTTTTTTGTGATTTAATCCTAATTAAAAGACAATTGATTTTGATTTCTTATAAAAATATAAGATTGAAAGAAGAGGGACCGAAATGAAAAGGACATCAAACATAGATGACATGCCATAAGTTTTGTAAAAGATGCACTTTAATCCTTAAATTTTAAAAATCACGTAAATTATACAATTTCAGTACCTCAAAATGATTTTTTTTTTAGCTAGATGGGGCTGACTTGACTTGTGTTTTTTTTTTCTAATTCTTTTTTTTAAAATTAATGGTTTTTTATCGTTTTTTCTCTAAATTTTTTAAATTTATATTTAAATTAGTGTTCATTCTCTTTTTTATTTTGTTTAGAGAGCCTCTTTTAGATAATGATTATTTTTAAGTTATATATTTAAATTTGAAGAGTTTTTTCTGATTCATGTATAATTTTTTTTAATCTTTTTTATGGGTGAACTTTATTTTTGAAAATAAAAAAAATATTTTCAAATATTATTTCTAATATGTGCAGTTATATATGATTTATTTTGTTCCTTTTTATTTTATTCGATCAATGTAATTTGTGTCTTTATGTCTATTATCGTTTGTTTAAATAAAAAAATTATTTTAGTAAATAAATTTAGCAAACACAACCGGGTAAATATTTCATCTTTTAAGATTAAATATTTTTATCTACATCTGTCTCTTGATTTTTCAAGTTTTATTTTTAAGTATTGTTAATGAATTTTTTATTTATTTATTTGTATACATAGTTCTCAATTTATTTAATTATATAGATGCATATTTTTTTTAAAGTTAAATTTTTTAAACTAAAAAATACTTTAAAGAAACGGGCATATACATATTTCTTATAGAAAATAAAAATATTTGACTCCCGGGTTTTTCAAAGCAGGTACAATTTGGAACTAGTTCAAATAAAAAACTATGTGTTTTTCAATGATTCAAATATAAGATGTTAAAAATTAAAAAAAAACATAATTTAATATATTTTTAATTTAAAAATATTTTTTTAAAAGCCCGTTATGTTGCTAGATATATATTTAGGAGGTGTTTAAAAGTGTGGGGGTGGTTGTTTTTTATAAAGTTTTTTGCTCGGAAATGTATTAAAATAATATTTTTTTTTATTTTTTAAAATTTATTTTTGACTTTAACATATCAAAAAGAATTCAAAAATACTAAAAAAATTAATTTAAAATAAAAATATATAAATCTTAACAAAAATAAAATAAAGTTGAAATTCAATGCCAAACAACCCCTAATCTTATAATATACCCATCATGCTCAAAGACAATATGAAAAATTGAACTTATGACAATAACACAACGTGGTGATGTTAATGTTTAACACCCAACAAAGAGATACGTGCTAACCTAAGACAGCTAATATATATATACACGCGCGGAATAAAAAAAATAAAAAAAAATAGATGGAAACGAGATGATGAGAAGGAGATGGAGTAACAGTGATTGGTTTTAAAATTATTTTTTGTATAGATATTTTTTTTATTTTTAAATATTTATTTTTTATATTAGTACATAAAAATAATTTAAAAAAATTAAAATAAAAAATTTTAAAACACAAAAAAAAAAGATATAAATAAAAAGCATATCCCATGCTGGATTACAATAATCAATAATAAACACAAATTTGACTAGATTTTGTATTTTGCACCCACATGACATGACATGAGCCTCATGACCTACCCTCGATGCGATGCTCCTAGTCCTAGTCGTGCCATACAAAACAAAAGCAGGTTTGGTGTAAGAGAAGAGCCCAAAAGCAGGTTTGGTGATTCAAGGAGAGAGCCCAGTGGGCTTTGGAAACTGGAGCAACTAAAATCTGGCACTTTTTTAGTCATTACACTTTAGTGGCAACGGCACCGATATAAAAAAACGAACTCACTCAGACAGAGACACGCTCCACCCAACGATCATTTTGCCTCGTTTTTCTTACGTCTCTTAATTTCCAACGAGTAGTTTTAGTTGTAGTTGTTTTATGATTGCAGTGATCACCCAGAGACAGCAAGTGAAAATGGCATTCGATAAAATTAAGGTCACCAATCCCATCGTTGAAATGGACGGTTTGTTCTCTCCAATTTTCTTCTTCTTCTTCTTCTTCTTCTTTACATTCTTTGCGTGGGATGATATATAACTATCAAACTGAGTGTCTCAATTTCAAAACCCAGTAGGTTTTTTCTGGGTTTTGATTACGATTTTATGCCCTCACTCACTTTGGATCACTTTGTCACTTGACTGACCATGATGTTAAATTGGGAAGGTCAGCTTATAAATTTTGGTGCCTTGCTTTTGGAATTGTAAATACATGATTGTTATGATCTCTTTCTCTTATCTACACAGGAGATGAGATGACTAGAGTTATTTGGAAATCAATCAAGGACAAGGTCTTTTTTCGTCTTCTGAGCGCTTTTTGTTGTTTTGGGAACAACCCCATGATGCCTTATTATATGATTCTTCTTGTTGTTTTTGCAACTTGGTTTTATGTTTTACAGCTTATTTTCCCATTTTTGGATTTGGATATCAAGTATTTTGACCTTGGCCTGCCTAATCGGGATGCTACAGATGATAGAGTTACCGTAGAAAGTGCTGAGGCGACTCTCAAGTATGCGATATTTCTTTGGTTCTTTTGTTTTTATGAGTTCCTCTTCAACAATACTATGCTTTGCTAACTACCATCACCATTCTTCATGGTGATGTTATTATTTAATATTTTTTCATACCTACTAGCTAAATCGACTCAGAATTATGCTAAAGACTGAAACTTTTCTATTTTTTTCCCTATTCGTTGTAGATTTAATGTGGCTATTAAGTGTGCAACAATAACTCCAGGTATACTGAGATCTTTTAAGGATCGTGGACAGGCTTCTACGTGGTTTTTTTCGTTGATCATTGCTGAACTTAAGGTAGTTTGCTTTGTTGTCTGATAGATGAAGGCCGTGTTAAGGAGTTTAACTTGAAAAATATGTGGAAGAGTCCAAATGGGACAATTCGCAACATTTTAAATGGTGAATGAACTTGCCTTATTTATGTTTTACTGCCTCTTTAATCTCCAGTATTTACTATTGATTGCAACTGGGCCTAACTTTTTATTATTATTATTATTATTATTTTGGCTATACTACAGGTACGGTTTTTAGAGAACCAATTATTTGCAAAAACATTCCAAGGCTTGTTTCAGGTCTGCAATGACTTTTTGATTTTCTGTTTGATTTGGGATCAATTTTCTATTGATTGAAAACAACACTGCAACACAAGTTTTTTTTTTTTTTTCCTTTCAGGTTGGACCAAGCCAATATGCATAGGAAGGCATGCCTTTGGTGACCAGTACAGAGCAACTGATACAGTTATCCAAGGACCTGGCAAACTGAAGCTAGTATTTGGTAAATTTCCTGTTTCCAACAGTTGGCTCTCAAATTCACTACTTTTGGGTTCTTGCAAATTGCATGTTATTTTCACTTTTGTGGGAGACTTGCAAAACTGCTGCAAGTTTACATATCTCATCATGTCAAGGTTATTGCAATTTATGCAGTACCTGATGGACACAATGAAAAGACAGAGTTTGAGGTTTTCAAATTCAAAGGAGCTGGAGGTGTAGCTCTGTCCATGTATAACACTGATGAGGTTCTGATTCTTTTTTTCTTCGTTTCTTTCTTTTCTTTTGTTTTTCTTTCCTTTCCTTTCCTTTAGAAGTCATTAACTGTTGTTGTTCCATTTGATTTGGAAAACAGTCCATCCAGGCTTTTGCTGAAGCTTCAATGAATACTGCTTACTTGAAAAAGTGGCCACTTTATCTTAGCACAAAAAATACCATTCTTAAAAAATATGATGGAAGGTAATATGTCGGGATGGATGATTTAGGTCATGGATCTTGAACTTGCTTCTTTTATGAGAAATTACATGGTTGGCTTTCATCTCCTTTATTGACATTTTCCTAATTTGACTTTTTCTGAAGATTCAAGGACATATTCCAGGAAGTTTATGAAACTCAATGGAAATCCAAGTTTGAGGCTGCAGGAATTTGGTGAGAATTTTTGTGCAGATGGTGGTTAGTTTGGCCAATTTGAGGAACCTGTTATTTACTCACATTGTTGAACTGTAGGTATGAACATCGTCTCATCGATGATATGGTTGCTTATGCTCTCAAAAGTGAAGGAGGTTATGTATGGGCATGTAAAAATTATGATGGGGATGTGCAGAGTGATTTCTTAGCCCAAGGTTTGGATCACATTTGCTGATTACCCTAGCAACAGTACCTATCTATCTTCTTTTGTTGCCTTTGTGGTTAGCGAATTATTCTGGAGGGTTGACACTGAGGAATTCAGTGCTTTGTTGAATCTTCTTAAACAATTTTTTTTTTTATCGGTACAGGATTTGGATCTCTTGGGTTGATGACTTCAGTATTGGTATATTGCGTGTTCATGTTTTTCTTCGTTTAAATTTCTTTAATTGTTTTCCTCTCCTTTGAGTTTTTTATATAAAAATCTCAAATGGATTCCAGGTGTGCCCAGATGGAAAGACAATTGAAGCAGAAGCAGCCCATGGCACGGTTACTCGCCATTACCGTGTTCATCAGAAAGGAGGTGAAACCAGCACCAACAGCATAGCATCGATTTTTGCTTGGTCAAGAGGTCTTGCACACAGGTAATTTAATAATGCATAATCAGACGACACAATGTCTATGCTGACTATATTGGATGAGAACTTGACCATCTAGAATTTCCAAGAATGGGATTATCTACAGCCCTTGAAACATTGGATGAGAACTTGACCATGATCATATTATCAGGGCAAAGTTGGATGGCAATGTCAAACTATTGGATTTTACTGCAAAACTAGAAGAATCCTGCATTGGAGCTGTCGAGTCAGGGAAGATGACCAAGGATCTTGCACTTCTTATTCATGGTCCCAGGTAAGGAACGAAATAAAAAAAAGGTGATTTCATTTTAAAGTTTCATTATCGCTCTTGAGCTTTCACTAGTCTAAAAGCCTTGTACCCATGCAGAGTTAGTAGGTCTCAATTTCTGAATACAGAGGAGTTCATTGATGCTGTAGCTGAGGAGCTTAGGGCAAGATTGTCAGTCAAAGCAAAGCTGTAAAATTATGGCTTCTAACTTGGCAATAATATTTACCCAGAAGTTGGGTTCAACTCGCGGTATATTTTTCTTGGTTTTTTCCTGCCCTAATCTATTTCCTCATCCGTTATCTATGTTTTGAGTTTCTGTTTCATTGCTGCATAAGGGAATGAGATAAAATTAAGAAGTCTAATCCTTTTTGGGAAGTTGAGATTGGAGATGGCTAGCAAGTTTTGACATTTCTGGTTGATTGTTCTTGCAGGCCTGGACAGGGACTGCCAAGGACTGGGCAGCCTGGGGGGAGATTGAATGGCGTTCTTATTTAACTCGAGATGTGTTTGAAGTGAATAAGCATGATATCTCATGAGAATTGATGATTGATTGCTCTCTTGGACACTGCTACTGTTATTTCTATGAATTCAGTTCTTAAATTTCATTTCCTTTGTGGCCAAGAAAAAGCGAAGAAAGACAGGCAACTCTTCTTGCCTTGGATTGTGCGATAATTTTTCCAAGCAATTACTTCCGATAAATTATATATGCTTTGAGGTTTCATCTAGTGTTCAAGCATGGCGTCAACAAATACTGTCTCGGGCAAATGAGTCGTTAGAAATTTCAAGTTTCTGAACTTCGTATTGAACTGGGCACTGAGAATTCAAGTCTCATATTTGCTGCGGAGGAAAAAAAAAAAAAACTTATTTTCTATCTTGAAACCGGAGTAAATCCAAATGATCTGTTTTTTTTTTTTTAATCAGGGTAAATAAGCATTACATTAATCATTAAATTATTGATATTATTTGCCAGGAATATGATGTCTTTAAAATATTTATTAAGGGTCATTCAATAATTATAATCAATTATAATTTTTTTGTTTGGAATTTATCGTAAATGTTTAAAAATATTATTACATAAAATAATATTTTTTTTTTTATGTTTTTAACATAAATCGAAAATAACATAATTTAATAAATCCATTCAAATAATGACTTGGCCATCTCTAGCATAAACTCTTAGCCAACACACGCAAATAATTCTAGAAAAGAGAAAGTATTGACCATGACATAATAAGCTGTAAAAATATTTTTTATTATTTAAAAATTTATTTTTGATATTAATATATCAAAATAATTTTTAATTTTTAATTTTTTTTTAAATTTTAATAGATTAAAACTAAATGTGAAACACCTTGCCACGGTGACGTACTTACTGTATATATAATTCAGTAAAATTTTGAGACATCTTAAAACTAATGCATCTCAATTCTCCTATTTAAGTCGTGTTCATTTTTTTGTTTTCTAAAATTATTCTTAAAAATCTTTCTATATAAAAAATATTAAGTTAATATTTTTTATATGATTTAATCTATTAATATTAAAAATAAAAAATATTATTTTAATATATATTTTATTAAAAACTTTTTTACAAAAATAACCATAATTACATTAATAACCACATATTGAGATTAAAAACTCGTTTATATTATAATAATTATTGTATTTTAAAGTGTTTTTTTTAATGTTTTAAAATAAATTTTTTTATTTTTTTAAATTTATTTTGATAAATATATAATTTAAAAAAATTATTAAAAAAAAAACACTTTGACTTCGCAGATATTTAAAAAGACATGTACTTTATTAAATATACAATAGACTTTATCTGGGTGGCCCGGACCCCTCACCCTCACCCGTAACCACCACTATTCTACCAAGAGGAGGATTAGTTTTCCAATTCTCCTCCACCCAGCCTTCTTTTGATGAGGGGCCATTAACAATTGGGTAAAATACTAACCAATATCAAAGTGGAGAGTGGAAACCCAATTGGGTGGATGAGCTTGATACTGTGCGGTTGACCGGTCGGAAAGAGTGAGAGAGGGAATAATGGCGTTGCAGTGTTGGAGCTCCGCTTCTAACCTGACATATCCAAATCTAAGCACTCTCTTTTCGGATTCCAAACCTTACAATTTTCCTCGTTTTAGAAAACCCAGAAAGCCAGCCAAACTCACTTGCTTCCTCAAACTTGGGGTCGAGGATATTGCGGAAATAGCTCACAACAAGGTACTTTCTTTGGCTTAAAAGTTTCTTGCTTTTTTTTTTTTGTCTTTTCTTTGGCTTATTTGATGATGCTTTCTTTAATTTGTAATAAATACAATATAGGTAGTGATAGCAGCTGTTGTATCAGCGGCCATTGGTCAACTCTCAAAGCCATACACTTATGTACTTTTATATGGCAAAGATTTTGATTTCAAGACTACTTTTCAAGCTGGTGGATTTCCTTCTACTCATTCCTCTGTATGTTCTTTAGTTCTTCTTATTTTTCCAATACTTAGTTCTGCTTGTTTTTGGGGGGGTTATGTTTTCCTTATTTTGCTACTTTTTTTTTGTGATTTATAGTCAGTGGTGGCTGCTGCTACATGTCTTGCCCTTGAAAGGTGATTAATCAAATCCCCTTTACTGCCATTGCATTTTGCAGTTTCTAATTTCTTTTAATTTTGTGAATTGATGCACGCGAAGTAGTAAAATTTTCAATTATTTGACTACAGGGGCTTCTCCGATTCGATTTTTGGCCTCGCTGTGGTTTATGCCTTCCTTGTCATGTATGATGCACAGGTGTTCAGTTGCTCTTTCATTTTTTCAATTAATTTTTTATTAAAGGCACTCAAATCTTGAGCTATAAGCTAAAATCCTTGACCTCATGAATAAATAAATGGTGTTATGAAGAATGTTATTCTTTATCATGTATTCTAACGTGTAAAATAAGGATCAGCACTAAGGTTCTTGTTGTTTATAATGGTATTCACTTTTGAGAAACGATATTCATTTGGTGTGAATAGAGTGTAGGTTACACGAGTCTCGAATGCTAGCCATACACTTTTTTACAGTATCGTTTAGCATACAAATCACATCATGGAACATATCTACAACAATAATGTAATCAAATTTTGATTGAGGGTTTCTTGGAGAGCATACGAGGTAATCCCTTGTAGAAGTCATGGGTTGTCGCAAAATTAATCGTGTCAAAAAATATTTTTTACGCTATATACTGGGATTGAATTTTCTCAGGCACTCTGACCTCAAGCGTCCTTTTTATTCTGGTGGAGATGGTATGCTTGATAGCTTAGAAGAAAATTAGGTGGTGACCAGAGCAGTTGATTTTTGGATGTTGATGTTCTGGATGTTAATTGAACTTATTCTTTTTAATTCACCATGAGCACACCTTTTAGAAACTTCCAAATTAGGGAAGCAGCTGTGACAAAGTTTTGCAGAAAATTTACTTGTTTAAGCTTATATATGTTAACTGAAGTCAAGGTGGGGCTTATTTTAACCCAAAGATGGATTGGTTCCTTTGAGCTTTGATTTTTGTAGGATTCCTCTGGATCTAGTATGCATTCAAGAATATTGGTTGTTTCTCAATGGATGTCTACAGTGGTGGAATGAAACCTTTCTCATATGCTAACAAGCCTATTGTATCTGACCAATTGTTGATTGCAGTTAGCTTCTCACCAGTCCAGCATAAAAACTCGTTAGGAAATTTGGTTGAGGGTCTTACTCAAATGAACTGATCTCTGACTAAACACGAGCTATCAATTAGGACCTTGTTCATCCATGAACCAATTGAGTATAGACTCGAGGGGAAGAAAACATTTGCTATGTTTGGATTCTTGATTTGGGATTATAACTTTGCTGAGTACATTTTACTGTTAAACAAATGTTTTCTTATGCTGTGGATTTGGCTTCAAGCTCTAACTGAAGTGGGGAAAGGGAGCACTGGACGTGATGATCAGTTGAGATTAAACTCAGAAATCGTGTTCTACTGGTGAGAAAACATTCACTTGGATTGCCTGGTGTGGATTGTGGTTTTTTGCTGTTCTGCATCCATGTCGGGGGGGGGGGGGGGGGGGGGGGGGGGGGTGGGAAAAAAAAAATAAAAAAAAAGAGAAGAAAAGGAAAAAAAAAAAAAGATGAAATTAGTTAAAAT
>Ga0325403_1000697_pt1 | contig 25350 bp, 19 predicted proteins | sample PopdelMetagenome_19_FD_205665 | JGI IMG/M metagenome (GOLD analysis project Ga0325403, IMG submission 205665) | Populus deltoides microbial communities from Bellville, Georgia, United States - Xylem-PdKOR-R4 | ecosystem: Host-associated > Plants > Phyllosphere > Stem > Wood/Secondary xylem... | reverse complement strand
AAAATACATTTCCTTTTTTCTCAAAGCGAGCAAATATAGGTTAGGTTAATTCAACTCATTACAAGCTTATTAAACATGAATAATAGCTTTTAAACACTTTTTCACTGTAATAATTAGAAACAAATTCAAGCTCAATTAATCATTTACCATCTTTTTATATCCAAAGACTGTTATCGTCAAAAGTGAGGATCGAGTCTTTTTTGGTCCAAATCCAAAATCACTTTATTTTAGGTTTATTTAGTTTTTATGATGATAATAAACATATATATTAACTTATACAACATTGCATAAAGCATAACTTATAACATGGTTTTTAAAACAAACTCTTAGCAACTTAAAGAAATCTTGCTAGAAATTACTAGTAAATAAAGCACCACGATCACTAATGATAATATAAGGAATACCATGGAGACGAGCTACATTTTCCACATATAATTTTGTTATTTTCTTGGCTATAAAGGGGTGGCTAACACCAATAAAATGGGTATACTTCGCTAATCAATCCACCACCATAAATATGACATTCTTATTGTTGGAGTTATGTAAGCCTTTTATAAAATCCATAGAGATATCCTCTCGCATTTATGATGGCATTAGGAGAGGTTGCAAAAGGCCTGCAGGCGATCGAGAGTCAACTTTATTCCTTTGGCACACATTGCATGTTGCCGCATAATTCTGCATATTTTTCTTAATATCATTCCAATTAAAAGCTTGAGCAATCCTCTTCCATGTTCGTAGTACTCCTAAATGACCACCTGTCTTAGTGTCATGAAACTTCTTGAGTAAACATGGCTTCATGGTAAATTCTGGTGGAACCACTACACGCCCTTTATACCATAACAAATTATCTTTCCACATATAGACAACTAATTTGTCAGGTTTTTCTTCCATGTAATTCTTTACCTTTTAGACCCATGGACTTTCCAATGTTGCCCTTCTCATTTCAGCCTACACATTAAATTAAGGCTTACAAATAGCCCAAATGGTTGGTAACCCACTTTCTCTAAACAATGAATCTGCAACATTATTCTCCTTGTCAGACCTGTATATTATTTCATACTCATAACCAAGCAACCTAATCACTATTTTTATTATTCTGGAGTAGAAACTCGTTGTTCAAGGAAGAAAAGTAAGTTACATTGGTCAGTCAAAACTTGAAATTTTTTTGCAAAAGGTGAGGCCTCCAACAACGAATTGCTTCGATAATTGACAACATCTCTTTGGAATAAATATGCCAAGCTTTCTTTCTTGAACCCAAGGCTCACTTAAATATGCTATTGGCTAACATTATTGAGGATAAACAACCATTATTCTTGCATTTAAAGCATCGATTTCAATTGCAAAGATTTAATTGAAATTCAGAATAGTCAATACCGAGGTTGTGGTCATGGCGACTTTTAGCTCTTCAAATGCCTTTTTTGGCTTCTCATCCCACTAAAATTCTTCTTTCTTCAGTATTGTGTTAATAGGTTTACAATAGTACCATAATTGCGCACGAACTTACGATAGTAGTGAGTCCTAAGAATCCTCGTAACTTGGTGACATTATCGGGCCTTGGCCAATTCTTCATGGTTGCAATTTTGCTTTCATTTACTTGCACTCCTTCATTAGAAATAAAATGCCCCAAAAATTCCACCTTAACTTGCTTGAATGCACACTTGGAGTGTTTAAAAAAATTATTAGCTTTGCAAAATTTTAAAGACAACTCTAATGTTTTTTAAATGCACTTCCCACAAATGACTATATATCAAAATATCATCGCAGAACACAAGAACAAATTTACACAGTAGTGACTTAAAAAAGGCAATCATGGTTGCTTGGAATGACAATGGCGTATTACACAATCCAAAAGGCATGGCCAAAAACTAGGAGTGAGCAAAAAAATCAAAAAACTGATTAAACCGAGAAAACAAAAAAAAATTAACCGAAAAAATCGAAAAGTGAAAAAAATTAATTAAACCGATTAGAATATTTAAAAAACCAACCGGTTTGGTTTGGTTTCGATTTCATAAGCCTGAAATCAAAAAACCAAATCAAACTGAAATTAATAACTGAGCCGAACCGGAAAAAAACTGAGCCAAACCGAAAAAACCAAGCCAAACCAGGCAAAACCGAGCAAAACAAAAAAAGCCGAGCCAATTGGTTGGGTTATGGTTTTTGCTCTAAAATAACCGAACTGAAACCAGTCAGTTTGAACCGGTTTCAGTTTGTTTTTTTTTTAAATTTCAGTTTGATTATTTTTTAGATAAAAAACGAAGCGAACTGAACCGAAAATGATCACCCCTACCAAATACTCATAATGCTCATTATGAGTTTGAAAAGCCATCTTGTGCACGTCATCTGGTTGAACTCAAATTTGATGATATCCGGCTTGAAGATACAACTTTGTAAAATACTTGGCACCATATAACTCATCAATCATATCATCCACTGTCAATATGGGAAAGCGATCCTTGATCGTAGCTTCATTTAATGCTCAATCTGTACAGAAACGCATGAACCATTTTTTTAACTAGTAAAACTAACAAGGAAAAGACTACGACTAGGATAAACGGTCCCACTTTCCAGCATCTTAGATACTTAGCATTCAATCTCATTCTTCTAGAAGTGTGCGTACCTATAAGGGCGCATATTGACAACTGAGATTCCTTTTTTAAGTGGGATTCAGTAGTCCATTTCTTTGTAAGGAGGTCAGGATTGTGATTCTTTAAAAATTACAGCAAAATTTTCTAAAAGCCTACCCGTGCCAACGGCACCGCAGCACCTCTTCCTTCACTATCTATAATTTCCTTGACCACCACTGCAAATAAGGCCTTTCCACCTTCAATTTCTTTTTCAAGAGACTGTACAATAATTTTTGTAGAAAAAGAATCCTTCTGGCCATACAATTCTATTGGCTCTCCTTGCTAGTTAAATCTCATAGTCAAGTTGCACCAATCACACAAGACTGGTCCCAACTCCACTAGCCACTATATACCCCAATACTACATCCAGTCCTTGTAATGAAAGAGAAAATAATGTGACCACAAAACAGAAACCTTGGATCTCCAGCTATACTACTTCATATTTCTATTGGCAAAAAAGTTATCCCCCATCAACAATTTTCACATTGAATTTCTCGGTAGAAGTAATTGGTAAATGAAGGTGGCGAGCAACTCTGTAACTTACAAAGTTATGGCTCGAGCCACTGTCAACCAGCATAGTAACATATTGTTTACCAATGAATGCCTGTAATTTTATGGTATGAGGCCCCTTCCAACTTGAAAAACATAGAGAGTGATTTATGCTTGCTCTCCTCCTGCTTCTTGCTCTAACTCTTTAGTTATTTTCCCAAATTTGAGTCTATAGCCATTAGTTTCACCCTCCTTGTCTTCTTCTTCTTCAATAAAAAAAATTGTAGGGTCCGACACTTATGGCTGGGGGTGAAATGTTTGTTGCAGTTGAAGTAGAGGCCTCTATCTCTTCTTAACTACATTTCTTCCCATGATAGACGCTTAACTAGAAAGCTAACCACCTATTTTGGAGCTGCAGGGGTTGTTAAAAATGGTGGTATGAGAAGGCGCTATGGAAGTGTAGGTCATACTGCTTTTGTTTGCCCTTGTCTTCGTCTTTTTATGAACTGGTCATCTTTCATATTGGCTATCCTATTAGCTTCTCGCAAGGTCTATGGTTTAGCCATGTGCACCTCATCTGCAATTTCATCCCTTAGGCCTTCAATGAAAGTGCCGATAAGGGCTGATTGAGGCCACTCAACAACCCTGTTGGCCAACCTCTTAAATTCACATTGATAGTCCCTAAAAGTACTAGTTTGCTTAACTCGGAACAAGGCTTCATCAAAGCACTTATAGTAGGATCGAAACGAGTCATGATCTCCTATTCAAATAAGTTCCAAGTAATCTTTAGTCCTTTATTTTTTTGAACCCGTTTGAGCTATTGCCACCACTGGTTGGCTTCACCCTCTAAGTGAAAAGATGCTAGAGTAACCTTTCGTTCCTCTACAGTCTCTTAAAATTTAAAGTACCGAGAAGCTTTATTAAGCCATTTAGTTGGGTCATCACCAAAATTTTTTGGAAAATCCATGTTGGTGAATCATGAGTGGTTGTGCTAGTGGAACCCTCCCTCTTTAGTGTGCCCTCCTCGAGAAGTAGTGCCTTTCTCACCATAATTCTAGGATGATTTTTCCCAAGAAAGACATAATCCACATAAAGAGTTAAGGACCTCGTTTAATTGGCCCTCCATCCCTTGCATTTGAGCTCGTGTCTCCCCCGTCTTAGTTGTTGATCTCATCAAGCCATCATGTACCTCTGGGAATTCAAACTCCAGCCTGTCAAGTCTCTTTTTGTTAGTGGCCATAATCTGCTCTGCTACCAAATATGATAGAAACCAAAAATTGACCCAAACTAAAATAGTAAATTGCTAAATAACTCTCTAATTTAATCTGGAGATAACACCATGATTACAATCAAATTCTATACCTAAACTACTTGTCCTAAATTATTTAGAGAAATCAACCAGCAACTATCTCCCAAATAATCTTAACTCACCTTTAAACAAACTTAACAATATTTCCCAACCCTGCGCCTAAAAATAAGCATCTAGTTCATGACTTCCTTCCTTTTGAATAGCTCCAGCTCCAACATTAACATTAATCTAACTTGATCTTCCTTGTTTTGTGGTTAACACATCAAGATATCTTGGATTAGGCTTTCTAAGTCTTCGGGATCTATCAATATGTGTTTTGTTTTGTGTTTGTTATGCTTTGGTATTTTTAAACAAATGTTTGTTTTTGAAAATACATTTCCTTTTTCTCAAAGTGAGCAAATTTATACTAGGTTAATTCAACTCATCACATGCTCATTAAACGTGAATAATGGCTTTTAAACACATTTTCACTATAATAATTCGGAACAAATTCAAGCTTAATTAATCATTTACTTTCCTTTTATATCCAAAGCTTGTTTATCGTAAAAAATGAGGATTGAGTCTTTTTCTAGTCCAAATCCAAAATCATTTTCTTTTAGGTTCATTTAGTTTTTACCATGATAATAAACACATATATTAACTTATACAACATAATATAAAGCATAACTTACAACATGGTTATTAAAACAAACTCTTAACAACTTACGATAAGTAAAATAATTTAGGGTGATTTTTATATTTTTTTAATAACAAAACTCTTATCTAGAATCTCTATTAGACCAATTTAAATGTCATGATTATATTAACAACTCTTTTATTAATTTTTTACCCGCCTAAATTTCCACTATAACAAGTTAAATCTTAATAACAATCACAAATTAAAAATTAAACATAAAAAAATAAAATGAAAGAATGTATTTAAAGAACTCATTATCAAATACATGTTCATTCAATTTTTTCCTTTAAAATATGATTAGGAAATAGTATAATTATAAATAGTTTGTAATGCATATTTAAAATTTTAATTTCAAATTAATTGATAGTAATATCAATTGTTTTTATCAAATATATTATTGATTTCTTAATTAATGATTATTGGTTTTATGTTTGTTAGTGATTATTGGTTTTGTCACCATATTATTGATTTATTAGTTGATGATTATTTCCTTGTAACATTACAAAGACGTAAAAATAGTCTTCCTTTGAGCTTTAGGGTTTCTTTTATTACAGTTCTAATCTTTAGTGGTTTTCATAACTTTTCAAATTATTTCATGATTTTTCTTCATTTTCAATATAAACAATATTAAAAAATAACAAATTTTATATTTTATATTTTTAAATATGTATGCGATATCATTTAAATATTAACTAAAAGTAGAAGTTTGATCTTATCAAACTACTGTAAGAGGGTTCTATTGAATCAAAATTTAAAATTTTAGGGATTGACAAACTTTTTTATTAATGAATTAAATGAAAAATTGAGAAAAGGAAAGTGAAATAAAAAAGCTAGAAATTCAAAGTCTATATCTCTCCCCCTCTCTGCTTAAAATTCAAGCAGTCTTTCGCGCATATATAAATATAAATTATCCTCTCTCTCTCTCTCTCTCTCTCTCTCTCTAAACTGTTCGCTCACTACAACGAACATAAAACCCTTCCACTTTCTCTCTCTTTTTTCCCTCTCTAGAAACACCGCCTTCCCGTTTAGTCTCTCTCTTAGGGTTTGCTGGTCGAAGTAGCAGTGGTGGAAGCAGCGAGGGTTTTTGTGCGGGTTTGAAATCCAGTAATAATGGCTTCTTTGGTTATGGCGGCAGAGAAATTTAGGGATTTAAGTCAGGCGATTGATGTTCCTTTACTGGATGCTACTGTAGCTGCCTTCTATGGCACTGGATCCAAAGAAGAGGTCAGGTTTTCTTTATTCCATTTCAAATGCGAAGGCCTATATAACAATTAAACTCTTCTTTAATCCTAGTTTTAGGGTTTAGTAAGAGTGTTTCTACTTAGCTAGTCAGCAATGGACTTTATTTTTTTAGGGTTTAAAGCTCTCTTAAGAGGGATTTTGCTATTTATGTTGTATTTGGTACTGCAAAGTGTGAAAATAAACGGACGAAGGAACGGGCGAGCGACCTGCTTAATTATTATTGAATGGAAGTGTATTATATTTTGTTTCAAAGATGGGTTTATTTCCATTTTGAATTTGAAATGCGGTAATAATGATTATTATTGTTGCTCAAATTGTCTATTGCATCGGGGGTTGGTGTTTCTCATTTTTTACTAGACGTCTTCGAATTTGCTTCCTGTTTTTGGTTGTTTTGGTTTTGCTTGCAGAGCTAAATTTCTCCCCTCTTTATTGTCTACAGAGGGTAGCTGCTGACCGTATTTTGCAGGACTTGCAAAACAATCCAGATATGTGGCTCCAAGTGGTGCACATTCTACAAAATACAAAGAACCTCAACACCAAGTTCTTTGCCTTGCAGGTTAGTTGTTATATGATGCATTGAAATTTTGTTTTTTTATTTATTGCTTAGGAGGATATTCTTTTTGTAAATTATGAAGCAAGTCATCATGGGTTCAACTTTGTTGTCTGTTGTTACAGATATTTTAGTCATAATTTGGCATCTAGCTGTAGGCATTACTTGTGAAAGCTCTAGAAAACTTTTATATATATTTGTTTAAATCTAGCTGAGACTGTTGCATTCATCTGTTGTGACTAAGCTAGTATTATGGTAGTTGGTGCTTGATGACTTGTTTTCTTTTTATCAGTTTTTGAGATGTTGTAGTAAAGAGCCTAACAGAACTTAGCTCTAATTCTCACTTGTGCAGTACAACCAATCTTTTATCTACCATTGTAGTGATAGAAAATGATGTTTCCAATTTGTATGAAAGAGGCATGTGTGTTTCAATGTGTAGAAGAGAGTCATGTGCCACCTTGAGCTTTTGACCTGAATCCTGTTTTCATTTCTACCATTCCTGCAAAGAAATTGCGCATTGCTTGATTGTTATACATGCTTATAGGAATTGAATAGAAGGTTAATTTAGCCATTTGGATGATGCTGAAAAAGATCTTTCAGAAACATCATGGGGCATAAAGACATCTGCTATGGTCAAATTACCTCCTCAAGAACTTTCAAGATGGTCTCTCTCTTGTCACTGGCATGATACTTCTAGATATATGCCCAGGTGCTAGTACTATAGATGCACCAAGATCCTGCAAGGACATAGGAGGGCAGCCTCACATACCCTATCAGTGGTTGGATGGACTATGCCGAGTGTAGACACGATAAAATGTTTGTGGATGAGTCTGTATGCCTTCTCAGGGTCGGAATTATGGATGCTCATCCATTGCTTACACATCTAATGATCTACTAAAATAGATATTGTTTGAGGTACGGCTAGAAGCAATGGAAATAAACATAAGAATACCCTTTTCTTTTGGCTTTAGCCTAGGGGATTATTTTCTTGGTTGTGTTAATAAAAGGAACAACCTAATGACTGATGTCTACAAAACATACAGGAAGCTTATAGACCTCAAAGGTGATATCTGGCATATGTATAGGAAGCCCATTACTCTCAAGGGAAAAGGCACAAATTGATGATGTTTAAAAGGCTCAAGACTGATATTAAATAATGTTTTTTCTTCATCTGCAATAGAAATTAGGGAGAATATGTCCTTTTGCTTTGACTCTTCTTCTGTATTTTTTCTAAAATAAGTCCATAGCTACCCTTTTCACATGAAAGGGGAGTTCTGTAATTTATGCAATGTAATGCATACATTATGGAGTATTTATTTATTCATTTATTTTTGTTTTCTCATATCTTTGTGGTGATGATTTTACAAGAGATTATTCTGTGTTTTTTCTGTAAGTCTTGTCCAAGATGTGGATTGATGCATTTACTTTTGTGGTATTGGCAATTAACTAGATGATGATTTAGTGCTTTGGAGAACCAAGTGACTGAGCAGCTGTTTTTGGATGTTTTACATTTTTATGTAGGTTCTAGAGGGCGTTATAAAGTATAGATGGAATGCATTGCCTGTTGAACAACGAGATGGAATGAAAAATTACATTTCTGAAGTCATTGTACAGGTATTTACTTCTCAAAGCTGTAGTTTTGGGAATGATTGAGCTTCACTATGTTCTTTCATAACTTGAACTTCTTGTTACCTGTTATTGATAATTTTACCATTTTTTTTTCTCTTAAATAGCTTTCAAGTAATGAGGCCTCTTTTCGGATGGAAAGGCTATATGTAAACAAGCTCAATGTTACTTTGGTTCAGGTATGATTAAAACTAAGAATCCATTGATGGTTAGTTTTGGTGATTTTTTGGATATCCTATCTCGTGCCATGCACTATATTATAGCAATTGGAGACACTTATTTTGGGATTGCTTTTTATTTATAACTAGTCACTCTAGTGTGGTTTTTCAAGTTTTCATTTAATTCAAGAAATCTTTAATTCTCAGTTATTATTCAGATTAAAATTTTAAGTTTTCTATTTATATTTTTAGCGTTAATTAATGTAAGTTTTGGTTTGGTTTATTTGAACACATTTTATTACCTTATTATAACATGAATAATTTCTGTACTGATAGTTAATGCTAGTTTTGGTTTGTTTTATTCAAACACATGTTATTACCTTATTATAACATGAATAATTTCTGTAACTGATCATATATAGATACTCAAGCATGAGTGGCCAGCTAGATGGCGAAGCTTTATCCCTGATCTTGTTGCTGCAGCAAAAACTAGTGAAACTATTTGTGAGAATTGCATGGTTATATTGAAAGTAAGTCTCTCTCTCTCTCTCTCTCTCTGTGTACATAAACACATATTTGGATGATACTTTGTTTTGCAATATGTAGCTAATATAAGCTATTGCAGCTTCTTAGTGAAGAAGTTTTTGATTTCTCACGAGGAGAGATGACTCAACAGAAGATCAAAGAGCTTAAACAATCATTAAACAGGTAATTGCTTTGGGCTTTCACTTCTCTAGGTGCTGTAGTGCCATCTATTTCCCTGGTGGAGGTTTGAAGTTACAGGATAGTCACACATAAAAACTAGTTCTTTTTGCATGGCTTGTTTTTCAATTCAGATCATCATTTATAAGTTTCTGAAATCCCTCACTTCACAGAACCAAAATCCATGGTGTTTCAAAATGGAAACCATTGTAAAAAAAAATTATAAATAACAATGTCGATCATTCTATGAGACATTATTTCTTTTATGTGAAAAACACTTTAATTAACCATGCATATGATTTGTGTGATATAATGCCAAAGACCGTATAATTGAAATTTTCTACTAAAACAACTCCAACTAAGCACCTTTCTTATGTTTCTTGATCATAATTCCAAGAAAATAAAATACAATGAACACTTTAATATTCTATATGTCTATCCAAATGGAGCTCGTACTTGTTCACATGTCAGCCCTAACATAAAGCTCCCCCAAAGCTACTCTATATGTGTTTATGGTGTTTTTGTGTCTGTGCACACGAAGGCAGTTAATATTGGCAGCAGGAGCTGCTGAAATCTACAGGAATTCTAGTTTGATTTTTTTGAGTTTAGTTTCTAACTTAAGTTGGAAATGGTGGGAGTCATCTTGACCTAGTGATAAACACTGAGACAAATATCACTTGTCTTTCATTCGAGTATTTCTTGAAATGCTTTGTTTTCTTGCTTGATTCTTGACAGTTAGCTTATTGGTAAATGGTGTGCCAATATAACTTTGTAATGATTGTTTAAAGTGTGCTGCTTCCCTAGTCTTGGTGTGTGTATTGCTTGGACTTCACTGACAACTTATGTTATATGCAACTGCAGCAATTCTTCTTGACCTCTTCTCTGTTATCATACTGTCCCTTTTTTTGTTATGTATTTGTGCAATTTATTTCACTAAGAGTTGTGTTTGGTTGTTTACAGCGAGTTTCAACTCATCCATGAGCTATGCTTGTATGTCTTGTCAGCTTCCCAAAGAACCGAGCTTATTCGAGCAACGTTGTCCACCTTGCATGCTTTTCTTTCTTGGATTCCTTTGGGTTATATTTTTGAATCTCCCTTGGTATGTAATATTGTATGTAAAATCTTCATCAATAGCTTTCAGACAGAAAATTTCATGAAAAGAATAGTTGTTACAGAAACAATTGGATTTATAGGTGTCAACTTGCATTAGTTATTCTTGTTCTCATGGTATGTACTCACATCACATGTTGTCTTCCTGCTATGCTTTACAGCTTGAAACACTTCTGAAATTTTTTCCAATGCCATCTTATCGGAACCTTACCCTTCAGTGTTTGACAGAGGTATGCTGTTAACATTTCAAAAGAAGGATGTTTTCTCTTGGACTGTTAAGTGTTGATTGGTTTATTGTCTGAAATTTTCAGGTTGCGGCTCTTAATTTTGGGGATTTCTATAACATACAGTATGTTAAGATGTATAATTTTTTCATGGTCCAGTTGCAGGTACAATGGGGCATATTAGTTCAGATACGGGAACTCCAACCCAATTGGGATATGCGTATCAATTTATATAATTGTGATATTTGTTTCTAAGCTGCTTCTGTTTCCTATTCTTTTTTTTTTTAAATTTTTTTTGTAGGCCATTCTTCCACTAACCACTAATATCCCAGAGGCTTATGCAAATGGATCTAGTGAAGAACAAGTCTGTGTTGCTAATAAAATGCAATTTGTTCTCTCAAGGATTAATGTTCGATGCTAATTTTCTCTTTTTTGTTGCATGCTTAGGCATTCATTCAGAATCTGGCGCTGTTTTTCACCTCATTTTATAAGGTAGTATTCATTTCTCACCAAGTTAATAATTCCTCTTGTAAATTCTTAAGGGCTTAGCCTAAGAAATGCTAATGTGAATATTAGAACAAAGAAAAATTATGGTTTTGTAGTTTTTGTTTTGATTGCTTCTTGACAATAATCACCTTTTGTTCTAAGTAGTTTTAACACACATATGTTAGATATAATTAGACTCTTAGATGTCAGTAATGGTTAGCAATGTGGTTGTTTTGATTAGAATGGAATCAATGGACAATGAGAGCAGAGGAGGGACCTCTGTTGGGGTGGGTTAAAATTGTAAGAGATGATATGGTTTCTGAACCTCTCACAAAATGTGGCCCAAGATAAGGACATGTTTGACATAGAAATGTGATGCAGGATAGCTTTGAGGGCTGTTCTGGATCTGCATTTCATGGCTGTTTAGGGCTATCAACAGTGGCGTGGAAAGTAATTTTAGGAGAATTTAGGCTGAATCTTTGATGGGTAATTGTTGTAGGGTTGATTAGGTGTGTGTGAGAGGTTGTTTAGGGATTATTGGTAAGTGTTTTAAGGTTAGATTAAGGGTTTTGTATGCTGGGAATTGTATAAACTATTAGTCACACTAATAGGGTTTCTAGGAGTAGGAGTCACAACTAGAGGACAGAAAAACCTAAGCTTCAGACCTAGGGTTTTTAGGAGTCACACCTAAGGGAGATTGAGTAACACAATCAAAAGCAAATTGCTGGAATTTTATTCATCAACTGTAGTCAAAATATTGAAAGATTACATGCTTATTTATAGAGTTTTAGCATTCCTAATCTAATAAGGACTTGGGATCCTAAACCTCCAACATAACTAGTCCTGGTGTTGTCAAGAGGAGCCGAGGCGCTTGCCTAGGCGAGGCCCCAATGCCTTTATTAGCCTTAGGCGTTGGATTTCAATGAGGCGTCGCCTAGGCGGGCGCCTTGTGAGTGGGTGCAAGGCACTAAGGCTAGTGCCTGCTTGAAGCTCTTCCTTTTTTGTTGGATTTTTTAAAAATGATTTATGTTTGGACCTATTTCTCCTTTTTTTAAATTTACCACAAGAAACAACTTAGGGTTTTTTTTTTTGTAAAAAACAAAGATTATGGTAAAAAACCTAAGCTTCAAACCTAGGGTTTTTAGGAGTCACACCTAAGGGAGATTGAGTAACACAATCAAAAGCAAATTGCTGGAATTTTATTCATCAACTGTGGTCAAAATATTGGAAGATTACATGCTTATTTATAGAGTTTTAGCATTCCTAATCTAATAAGGACTTGGGATCCTAAACCTCCAACATAACTAGTCCCGGTGTTGTCAAGAGGTGCCGAGGCGCTCGCCTAGGCGAGGCAAGGCCCCGATGCCTCTATTAGCCTTAGGTGTTGGATTTCAATGAGGCGTCGCCTAGGCGGGCGCCTTGTGAGTGGGTGCAAGGCACTAAGGCTAGTGCCTGCTTGAAGCTCTTCCTTTTTTGTTGGATTTTTTAAAAATGATTTATGTTTGGACCTATTTCTCCTTTTTTTAAATTTACCACAAGAAACAACTTAGGGTTTTTTTTTTTGTAAAAAACAAAGATTATGGTAAAAAACCTAAGCTTCAAACCTAGGGTTTTTAGGAGTCACACCTAAGGGAGATTGAGTAACACAATCAAAAGCAAATTGCTGGAATTTTATTCATCAACTGTGGTCAAAATATTGGAAGATTACATGCTTATTTATAGAGTTTTAGCATTCCTAATCTAATAAGGACTTGGGATCCTAAACCTCCAACATAACTAGTCCCGGTGTTGTCAAGAGGTGCCGAGGCGCTCGCCTAGGCGAGGCAAGGCCCCGATGCCTCTATTAGCCTTAGGTGTTGGATTTCAATGAGGCGTCGCCTAGGCGGGCGCCTTGTGAGTGGGTGCAAGGCACTAAGGCTAGTGCCTGCTTGAAGCTCTTTCTTTTTTGTTGGATTTTTTTAAAATGATTTATGTTTTGACCTAATTCTCCATTTTTTTTTTAAATTTACCACAAGAAACAACTTAGGGTTTTTTTTTTTGTTTTTGTAAAAAACAAAGATTATGGTAAAAAAATCATTAAAGTGGGAGACAAACAGACAATGAAGGACACTTAGAAGAGAAACACCAACCACACTTTCTTTTTTCAACAGTGGGAGTCAAAGAACAACACATCTGTACAGTTAATACTTAAATTTTTTCTAAACAAGTGCTATATAGTTTGAGAGATGAGGAGTTTGACTGTAATCATGAAATGGAGAATATGGAGGATTCAAGTGAAGGAGAGGAAAGCATGGATGAAGATGTTTTCGAAGATTAATGAATAATGATGATGATATTTAATTTTGCTTTTAATCTATTTGGTACTTTCTACTTTAAATTATCTTATTTTGTTTCAAGGGTGAAAAATATAACTTTATATGACTGTAATGGTAATTTATATTTTCTTTTGATTTTCTAATGATCTAATCTTAATTGGGAAGATACATATTTTAGATTTATATAATATAATATAATATATATTTTTTTAATTTATAGCATATCGCCTTCGTTCATTCGGGCATGCGCCTAGCGCCTTTTGCCTTTGACAACACTAACTAGTCCTATTTAGAAAAGGAAAACCTAATAATTTTAAGAGAACTAAAATACCAGACCTAGACAATTTTCCAGTAAATCTGGAAATTTACTGAAATAACCTTGTCCAGAAAAAGACAATTTCTGCTTTTGTTGTCCCCATCAAAATGATTCCAATTTGTTTCCAACTGCTGTACTGTTGAATTGAGGAATCTCTGTTATGTTTCATAGAACAAGACAAAAAGATGACTTAAATGTGCTATCATTCAGAAAAAAAAACAGCTTAATCTCATATGTGAGCTCATTGCTTGTTGATGGAATATTTTGAACTTGACTGTTGATGACTGCAATTTTGGGTCATGATGAGTTTGCAAAGTAGATCCATATGGTAGAATTTGTGTGCTTAGCTTGAGATATTTTTGCTTTCTCTGTATTTTGCATCAAGGCCTCTAGGCATTGTCTCAAGATTCCATGTATATCCTGTTAAAAAAAAATGTTTACCCTGTTAAAGAGATGAAATTACAGATGCCTTCATCTCTTTGCAGTCTCATATTCAAGTGCTGGAGTCTACGCAGGAGAACATAACTGCTCTGCTAATGGGTCTCGAGTATCTAATTAACATCTGTTATGTTGATGACACAGAGGTTTTTAAGGTGAAGTTATTTTCCTTCTCTTGCTCTCCTTCATCTTTCTCGATGTGTATGTGTGGGTGCACACGTGTACTGGTGTTGTAGTATGCATGTCTGTATATGTGAATTATTATATAATTCCAAGTCTGATAATATGACTAGTCTTGCTGCCTTGCACGCTTTATAGGTTTGCTTGGACTATTGGAACTCCTTGGTTTTGGAGCTTTTCGAGGCACGCCATAATTTGGACAACCCTGCAGTGGCTGTAAACATGATGGGACTGCAGGTAGAATGTATTTATTACCAGATGGTGGTTGGCAAGTGGTGTAATGTGGTGTTCAGCTATTGTGTCATTCTGCTGCATTGTGGTTCTCCTTTTACTAATTCTGACTTCTGTTTTTCGTTGCCTTACAATAACACATACCATTATCCCTTTGCATCTCTTGTGAAATACACCATATTTCAGACAACCCTGAAGTAGCTGTAAATTTTCTAGAAGTCTCTTTAATGGATCGATTTTTATATAGATACTATTGTCATGTTTTATTGATGTTTTTTTTTTTTCTTGTTTGTTGTGGAGGATATCCATTTTCAAAATGCCTTTTCCCATGTGGGATACCATCTTATCCCACATATTTTTCAGTAAATAAATGTGGGTAAATATCCAATAAGAAGTGTGACAATATTTTAGATGTTTGAAAATTTTCGTGCATTTTGTTTGATGTCTTGCACTCTGCTCATATTTGTAGACAATCTTATCTGCTTCATGTAGTTCATTGTTTTCTCATTTTACATATATAATGTGCAGATATTAGAAATTCTTGCATTTTCATCATTATGAATCGGTTACAAGTTTCTTGTTTAACACTTCCATTCTTCCATGGAGATTACTGATTCTAGACTATCAATTCTCGGAATCTGCAGATGCCTTTGCTACATGGCATGGTTGATGGTTTAGGGTCACAAATTCTGCAGAGGAGGCAGCTTTATGCTACTCCAATGTCCAAGTTGCGAATGCTTATGATCTGTCGTATGGCTAAACCTGAGGAGGTTTTGATAGTTGAAGATGAAAATGGTAATATTGTTCGTGAAACCATGAAGGATAATGATGTTCTTGTTCAATATAAGGTGATATATCGTTACTTGGCTGGTGCATTTATGTAATCATTTCTTATTGGCCTTTGAATATGGACATGGAGCATTTTTTTGAAATCAATTAGTGTATTTATGGCCTTGTGCTAGCTCAAATAGAGTGTTGATTAAAGTGTGTACTGGTGATTATTTTGAAATTTTGAAAAATGAAACTTTTATGTCCGTGATTGAACTGTGGATAATCAAGATATAGACTTGAGGTGCATAGGGCATGATTTGTGGGTGCAGATTCATTTTACATGCTGAAAAAGATCGGTTTATATATAATGTGCATAATTTGCCGTGGTACAAGATTTCAAAACATTTAACATTTGGTTGTTAGTCGTAATGCTTGCTTTAACAATGTCCAAGGCTAGGCCTATTCTGTTAATGGGCAGGATGTCAAATTTCAAACTGCTTTTCAGTATCAGTATGTTTTTGTTGTGGAGATCTTATGTTTTAGTATATATGCATTGGCCTTAATTCTCTGTTTTCGACTATTTTACGACACCAGTTTCTAAGGTTAATCAAAATGCAATTATGCAGATTATGAGGGAAACACTAATCTATTTGTCACATCTTGATCACGAGGATACTGAAAAGCAGGTAAGAGCTTGTCACTGAACTCATTGACTGTGGAATTTATTTTAGGAATACTGTCCATGCATCTTTCAGCTATTTTCTTTTTAGTTTAAAGCTTTAGATTCATAATGTGTGATTAATAAATGAATTGTTTACTTCTTAACCTCTCTTTTGTGAAGTACATCAAGATATTCAGATGAAAAAACGAGTATAGTGAATATAGTACATTAAGGTATCAGATGAAAGAACAAGCATATCTTTAGTGAATGTATATTGGTTTTTTATTTGCTTCTCTTCTATACGATGAAGTGTGGTATCTTAATATAGATGTTGCTGTCTTCCCTTTTTGGTGCCACACAGATGCTGAAGAAATTAAGTAAACAACTGAGTGGTGAAGATTGGAATTGGAACAATTTGAACACTTTATGCTGGGCAATTGGATCCATATCTGGTTCCATGATGGAAGAACAGGTAACTGCCTTTTCTGGATCAATGGAGGCTTAACTTGTTGAAATATCCTTACTGGAAATAGGAAAGTTTATCAATTTACACTTGGATCCTTTTGTAGTTGCATAATGCCTTCAAGACACTTAAGTTTTTGTATGAAATTTTGTAGCGTGTACAAATGGAAATTTTTTGTAGCATGACACATTGTTTTTAACCTGGACCTAATATAGAAGTGATGGAATTCTAGTTTCTTATTTGCTTATAACTCCTTGATGATGATATACCAGTGAAATGTCCGTGAATTTTGTTCTCATGATTCAAAAGAAAAAATTGTGTTCTCATTGTCTTGCCATATTGTAGGATCCTTCATTATAAATCATTTCATGACCTCTTAATTTCTTCCATGGATACGAATTGTTTGTTGTTCATTGCCTAATGTTTTGGGATCTCATATATATGAAAGAGTGTGTTCCATGCCCATATATTAAACAGTTGCAATTTATGACAACACTTGTTAGCATGTCACATCACCTGTTCTAATTTTAGTTTAGTACTAGTAAGCTTGCTGGTGATTGTCTTTTTGCTTTTCTAAGATTGTAGTTTCATCCTGGTTGTCAAATCTTTTTAATCTCTGCTTTGTTTTTTGCAACTGTTTCATACCTTTTCTCCCTGTTGCCACTTCCTGTTTGATATTATTTTTGGTTTACTTCCTAACAATTCAATGACAATTGGTCGAGCACAATCCTTTAATGATGTATTGTTATATAACCCATACATTTCAGATTTTGAAGATTTCTTAATTGGCTAATGCTTACTTGTTTGTTGCAATGATCGTATGTTCTTCAATAATGCATTAACACTTTTGACCATCTTTGTTCTGTTGCAGGAAAACAGATTTCTAGTGATGGTCATTCGTGATCTACTGAATTTATGTGAAATCACGAAAGGGAAAGATAACAAAGCTGTTATTGCAAGTAACATCATGTAAGAATTTATGATTGCAGAAGGTGTTCGAGAGCTTCTTTCATGGAGTTATACGTCTTCAATTCTTTTTGTACCTCATAGTTATCACCACTTTCTGATGTTTCTCCAGCACACAATTTTTTTTAAAAAAGAAAAAAATAGGGAGAGAGACAGGTAGAACTTTTCTACGGACTGTATTTCAATTTGACTACACGCTTGTTCCTTGACAAGGGTTGTACCCACTGAGATTGGTAGCTGTAGAAGCATAAAGTAAATTTGTCAGGGATGTGGTTGTATAAGTACACAAATTTCATATCTGTTTGTTTCAAACTTACTGGCTCTGATTGCAGGTATGTTGTTGGTCAGTACCCAAGATTTCTCAGAGCTCACTGGAAGTTCTTGAAAACTGTTGTCAATAAATTGTTTGAATTTATGCATGAAACTCATCCTGGAGTGCAGGTGATTTTGTTTTCTCTATAATCTATATACTATTGTCTAGACAGGCTACATATACTGTAGACTATCTTATCATTTTTGTGTCACATGTATCAGTTTTACATAAACCCCTTTGAGTGATTGGAGGACTAGCAATTATGTGTTATAGTGTGGTGTTGCATTTGTTATATTTTCTTGTATAGCTTCACTGTAACTTGCATCTCGAAATTTTCCAGGACATGGCCTGTGACACATTCTTGAAAATTGTACAGAAATGCAAGCGGAAATTTGTTATTGTACAGGTGACTTCTATTTTTCCACTGGCACTTTGCCTTTGGGTTGTAATTGCAATGCATCAAAAATTCATTGATAAGCTGCTTCTCTGGTTTTCAGGTTGGAGAAAGTGAGCCGTTTGTATCTGAACTTCTAGCAGGCCTACCAACGACTGTTGCTGATCTTGAGCCACATCAGATTCATACATTTTATGAATCTGTATGCATCTATATGTTTTGAGGACTAACATATTGACACTACAAATGTGTGAAGTTTGTGACCTTTGCTTTTGTTCTTTTTTCACCAGGTTGGCCATATGATTCAAGCAGAATCTGATCCACAGAAGAGAGATGAATACCTGCAGAGGTTGATGGATCTTCCTAACCAGGTTTGTTTGAGCGGGGGGGGGCCCCCCCCCCCCCCCCCCCTCTTCAATTCTGTGAAAGAAATCTACACAGGATAAAAATAGCTTAAGGTATAATTTTATATAGAAAAAAAGGTCTCAATGTTTTTCTATATTTTCACCATGTAACGAATAATGATGGGCCCTATATATACATTAATGAACCCCTCACTAAAATATGAAAGTTCCTTGTTCAGTTACAATCCAACTTTTTTTCCTGTGTTTACTTAGTTTGATTGCAATTCTTTTCCATTTAAAATCTTGCCACAAAAATCTCCAAATCCAAGCCAGTATTTGACAAACATTTAAATAATCAAATCAAATTAAATTGGCATATGATTTTTTCGAAGATCAATTACCATCTGACAGTTTGAAAACTGCTCCCTTTTTTATGAGAAATCATTATGTTCGATTTGTAAGTATTTTGAAGTGATGGTTTTTGTTGGAGAATAGATTCCTTTACCAGACATATTTTAGGACCGAACAAAATGGATGCCTGGAAACTGTCAGATAGGAGTATTGCTTCAGTTTACTTGCCAACCGTGAGAGCTATTCAGGATCAGTTTCATTTTAGTATTTTTATTCTTGTTTGTAAGAGCTAAGAGGCTAATAAGATTGCATTGTTTTCCAGAAATGGGCTGAAATTATCGGGCAGGCACGTCAAAGTGTAGATTTTCTAAAGGATCAAGATGTGATCAGAACTGTCCTTAATATAATGCAGGTATGGCTTTTTTTTTTTTTTTATTATTCACTATGAGGATCCAAATTGTGTTTGTAAGGGATTTGACAAAGGATATTGTTTTAAATGACCTTGGTGATTCTCCTTTAGTCATAGTTTGGTAACTTGATGTACTTGCAATTACCTTCTCAATGTAGGCTTTTACTACCCATTGTTTTAAAACAAGGTTGAAATTTAGGGATGGGACAGGTCAAATTGGGGTGGGTTTTTTATGTACTTGCCCTCGACATGGTGTACCCATAATCATCACCCACCCTCGATGTACATTTGGTCATTTTGGGTGAATGACTTTATATAATTAGCATAGTTATAAAACCCAAATCAGCTTGACAAGTCGACCTGGGACTTGGCCAACCCGGGGCCTAAACTAGTCCAGGTTGAAGAAAAAAACCAGCTGACCTAGTCAAAAACCCAGGTTGACCCCTGACATAGTCAAAACCAGGCCTTCAACCTGTGAATTGTTTTGGTCAAAACAACATTGTTTTAATCCTTTTGTTTTTGAGGTCGACCCCGGGTTGGGTTTAATAATTATGATAATTAGTTGTATACCGATTGGATACCCGACTTTGATTTTTTTAATTCTTAAAGTACATTTTTCACTCTTGAAATTTTATTTAACACTACCAAATCACATCTTTATAAATTAGTCTGAAAAATCTTACATGCTCAATTTTTCGAAGTCACATTTAAAATATTAATAGTAGATGTGATTTGAAAATACATAATTATGTCATTAAACATCACCAATGATCTATATGAATTAGTATGGTCATATGGATATATGAATCATGGAAGATCTCTTGTCTTGAGAAATCATGTATATGATAAGAAGATATCACATATCATGCCTAGGTGAAACTGGGTTGGGTTTTCACTTGGCTTTCTTTGGCTCTGGTCAAACTTGTTAAAAACCCAACCTAACCAGGTAACCTTGTGACGCCAAATACGTAGTGGGTTGGGTGAAATTGCCATCCCTAGGTTAATTTTCTACTGTCTTAAATGATCTTGTTAGGTGTCTCACTTGTTAATTTTATTGCTATGTCATGATCTAATGCCATTGACTCAACTCATTGTTGGTTTGCAGACCAATACAAGTGTTGCAAGTGCCCTTGGGACATACTTTTTATCCCAAATTTCTCTTATCTTTTTGGACATGCTTAACGTATACAGGTGTGCTTTTCACTGTTTTCTTGAATGCTATTTTAGAAACAGCTTTGAGCTTGCCAGAGATATTTTGCTTGCTCTTATTAGCTAATTCATTTCTCTTGATTTCAAATTTTATTGGCAGAATGTATAGTGAGCTTATATCAAGCAGTATTGCAGAAGGAGGGCCTTATGCATCTAAAACATCTTATGTGAAACTTTTGCGGTGAGTCATCGTTTGGGTTTTGTTTCAGATGTAATGGACATTTAAAATTTATTTGGTTTTTAATGTGCTACCAAACAGATCTGTTAAGAGGGAGACACTTAAGCTCATTGAGACATTTTTGGACAAGGCCGAAGACCAGACACAAATTGGGAAGCAGTTCGTGCCCCCAATGATGGATCCTGTTCTTGGTGATTATGCTAGGAATTTGCCTGATGCTAGAGAATCAGAAGTTTTGTCACTTTTTGCAACAATTATAAACAAGTATGTTGCACTTTCTTAGTATTCTTTGCTTGCAATGTAATGATTTGGTGTAAGATCAGATCAGTAGTTCTTGAATCTTAGTGTTTACATCTGAACATTCTGCTCCTTGTAGCACGATAGATTTTATTCATCTTCAAGAGAATTTTCTTACTGCTAGCTCCTGTGGTTCTTGTTAATTTAATTGGATGAGTAGATGGGTTGAAAGATAGTGTGAGGGTTGGACTAATTAATATCAACTTAACTAAATGTTGATCTCAAACATCTAGTCGGTAGTGTCATTGGTGGAAGGTGACAGTTAGATTCTCTATTTGTGAAATTGCAAATGCACATGCATTTATACTTGACCAAATGGATAGAGTAAGAGTTGCCTTTGTTGCAGACTTGCATCTGTGTTATATGCTGTTAAACATCGCTGCTCTTTAAGGCATTGCTAGTTTTATATTTTTTACTTATGAGTCTGAGCCAAACCCAACTAATTTGGGATTGAGGCTTTGCTGCTGCTGCATCAGTCTTAGATCTTCACACTCTCTGCTGTGCTGGCAGCTTGGAGGCAATATAGAGCACTGCAAAATGCTCTGTTCCCTGTTAGTTTCTTGCTGTCAGATATCTCTTTCTGATGTTTTCCTTTTCTGGACAAAGGTACAAAGCTGCAATGATAGAAGATGTACCTAGAATATTTGAAGCTGTTTTCCAGTGTACGTTGGAGGTAAGTACGAGGACTGTAAATCTTTGTGCATGTTTATGTGGCTTCTATATGTTGAAATTTTCTGTCAATGCATCATCTTTCATTTCATTACATCTTGCAACAGCAGTTGAGGACTGATTTTCTGCAACTCTGTCTTAATGTTTAAAAGGAATTTGTGAAATGGACAGAAATAATGTAGTTGATGGAACAATGAAACCGGTAGACTATTGTGTGTGCATGGAATGCAAAATTCTAGAGTGTGCGCTTATTGTGTTTCAATAGTTGTTTAAAAGCATCCAAAACTAATAGATCCTTGTATAGTATCAGTCTATCCAACAATTTTCTCTTCTATTTATGATTTGCTCTTTTAGCTTCCTTATGCACTAGGAAATCTTTTCCTTATTAGCCTTCCGATCTGAGCTCCTATCTCTCTTTCGGAGAATAACCAATCCTGTCCATCACTCATTGAGTGGCTACATCGTGGTGAAGCTCATTCCCCGGAGAATCATACATGTTCTGAATCAATCCCCTTCCCAAATGTAAGAGCATCGATTCAATAAGATTGTGTGTGTGTATATATATATATCCATTGGAAAGTCAGTAGAGCAACATTACACTGATATTTGGTTAGGAGTTCAGACCCTGTCATTGTATAATCCACTTCCAGTTAGTGGCAAAATTCTCACATGATGCTTTTTTTTTCTGTTTTTTCTTTTTGGAGATTAGTTATGCCTACGCTATGCTTATATCTTAGGAGGATGCCATGCTATCATCAAATATTGCTTATAGGAATGCTATCTTGCACATCTTAGCACTTCTGCACAAATTATCTCCCACTCTTGATATCTGGCCAGAAAAGGTGCATTGGTTCATGTTGGTGTTAAATATTGCATAGCATAGCATATGCCATTGAAGATCAATATATATATGAGCGTATAAGATCAAGGCTGAAATTTTTTTTTAACTGTGTATTAGAAGTTGTGCAGCTGAGATGAGTAGTTCTGTGCTGCAGATGATAACCAAAAATTTTGAAGATTATCCAGAACATCGCCTTAAGTTCTTCTCATTACTCCGTGCCATTGCTACACATTGTTTCCCTGCCTTGATTCGTTTGTCAAGTGAGGTTTGTGTTTGAAGTTATTTTGTTTCTTCTATCAATCCTAATGTGTTGCTCGGTTCTACTTGCAATGATTCATTAGATTGGTTTTGCTATGTGATCTTAGAAGAGTACAGTTTTCTTTGATTAAAATACGTTAGAAAAGTGGAAAAAATTGAAGGAATGGACCGCTAAGTTCGATTATATTAGTCAGAAAAGGCTAAGCTTGAGGAGCAACCTTTTTACACCTTGGGATAAATGCTATTTTTTAAAAATATTATTATTTTAAAATTGTCAATTATAAAGCTTCCATTGAATCGAAATCTTTTGTTTCATGTTATTCAATATCAGCAACTGAAGCTAGTGATGGATTCAATCATATGGGCATTCCGTCATACTGAGAGGAACATAGCTGAGACTGGTCTAAACCTATTGGTGGAGATGCTGAAGAACTTTCAGGTGCATTTCCCCCCTGCATTCTTGTTTTATCAATATCATGCTGTGTGGGATGCTTTGTTTACTCTTCTGTGTAATTTGACAGGCTTCCGAGTTCTGTAATCAGTTCTACAGGTCATACTTTTTGACAATTGAGCAGGAAATATTTGCTGTCTTGACAGATACATTTCACAAACCTGGTTTTAAGTTGCATGTCTTGGTGCTGCAACACTTGTTTTGCTTGGTATGTGCCTTGCTCTTATCTTTTCCTAGTTTGAGGCATGACCAACTATGGTTAATGAGGATGCCACCTTTCAGGTCGAGAGTGGTGCTTTGACAGAGCCTCTGTGGGATGCTGCAACAATCTCTTATTCATACCCAAATAATGCTATGTTTGTTCGTGAGTATACCATTAAACTTCTGGGTACATCATTCCCAAACATGACTGCATCAGAGGTGAGATCATTTATTTATATTTTTTTCTGTTACTTTATTATGGTCTTTATTCCAAAGCCATCTATTGGATATCACTAATATGAAGACACTTTCAGGTCACTCAATTTGTTAATGGACTATTTGAGTCAAGAAACGACCTGTCTGCATTTAAGAATCACATCCGAGACTTTCTCGTGCAATCAAAGGAATTCTCCGCTCAGGTAGCTCTTTGAATTGCCAACCATTTACTTAAACTGTCTCCTTTCTTCCTCGTTCCCACAAATTAGTGAATGGTATAAAAGATGCTAAATACTTGTGGGCACACAAGTGAAGGTCACACTTGTCTTTTACAGACCTTCTGGACGTCCACAATTATATGGTTTTTTAGGGGTGGCAAAAGCTAATGGGTTGGATAAGGGTTATCCATAGAATCCCTTTTTTTTTTTAAGAAAAAAGGAACTTTTTGCAGACATCCATCCTAGTTTCTGAGATTTTTTTTAGTTCCAAAATAAAATGTTTTTCTCATAAATTAATCCTTTGGTAGTTTTTTTTCTTCTACCTGCTTCATAGCAAATACACTTTCGTCCTTGAATGAATGATATTATTATTATTATTATTTTGCAATTAAAGTCCCTACAAGTCAAATAATAAAATGGGTAAAAAATAGATTAAACAATTTAGTTAAAAAATAAATGGGTAAAAACATTACCCATCCCCATCAATTTCTCACCACTATGGTTGAGATAGCAAGTGCAAACTGAATGCTTGGTTTTTTGTACAGGATAATAAAGATCTCTACGCTGAAGAGGCTGCTGCTCAGAGGGAAAGAGAGCGACAAAGAATGCTTTCCATTCCAGGGCTTATTGCCCCTAATGAAATACAAGATGAGATGTTAGATTCATAGAACGCAATTTTTGCAGCAAAAGCTAACTTTATGAAATATAACTCAGGGAGTTGATGTGGGCATCGGATATGAGCAGATGCAACATTTTCCCCTTGATTCCCCAAAGTTTTCTTGTTTCGAACCAGTTGGATCATGAAGGTGGCTTGGTGTGGGGGTTAGGCTGCTGGCTTTACTGCCTTGACTGGTTGGGCTAGGTTTAGAGTATTTAGGGATTGATGTAGGATCATTTGTACGGTTTGTTGGATCCAGCTTAAGACGGTATTCACATGGACGGATGGGATCAAACTGTTTAAATGACACATTTTGCGTTGTTGATTGATTCATCGTAGTGCATACTAATGTTGGCGAGTTGTGCAGGAATTGTTTCCTTTCGAATGCTGTTCTCTAGTTTAGCGGTTTTTGTTTGGTTGTTTAGTTCCGTGCTTAGTCAAATATATTGTGATTTTGTTTTAAAAAATGGCTTCTTATTTACTCGATTTCCATATGCAAAATGTTGTGATAACTTAACGTTAAACATTTCATGCTTTAGAAACACGATAACTTAACATATCGTGCTTCATGTCGTGAAATTTAGACCTTTTTCATACTAAAGAACACATCAGACATGATAGCTTTATCTCTCTCAAAACCAAAATTCTCGGCTTTTATCTCTTTGAAAACCCCTCTAATCACTTGTTTATTTTGCCGTTAAAATATTCAAAAATTATAAAACATGGGTTGAAAACATATAAGATGAAATAAAACTTCATTACAAGTACAAAATATCATATTATAAAACATGGGTTGAAACATAAAA
>Ga0325403_1000696_pt1 | contig 25360 bp, 16 predicted proteins | sample PopdelMetagenome_19_FD_205665 | JGI IMG/M metagenome (GOLD analysis project Ga0325403, IMG submission 205665) | Populus deltoides microbial communities from Bellville, Georgia, United States - Xylem-PdKOR-R4 | ecosystem: Host-associated > Plants > Phyllosphere > Stem > Wood/Secondary xylem... | reverse complement strand
TAGCATGCTGTAATTTTCTCTCGAGAGGGATAAAGTCAGTATTGCTTAATTATCAATCTCAGTATCTTCGTCAGCCTTTCCGCTCGAATATAAAAATTAATTTAGTCAAATAAAAGGGAAAATTAAGGGGTCCAAGTTTGAACGAGTGGAAATAAGAAATTAATTTGTTGGGTGTCCAACCGTACAAGTCGACTACGGACACTACGACTTTATTATTATTTTTTTTTCTTTTGTCTGAAAATTTATTTACAGGTCAGGGCTCCACAGGTAGGGCAACAGGTATGAACAAGAGTGCTTGCCGATTTCAGAGCCCATAAAAACACATGGTTGCCTTCCACGTTGCGCACAGAAATGAGACAGCATGAATAACTTCTCTTTCCCCTTTCCATAAACTTTCTTAATTTTCAAATACTTGATTTTCCTATTTTAATTTTCAACCAATATCTTCAAATCCATTAATAAATATCCTTAATTACAAGAGGTGTAGTTTAAATAGTTAGATTTTAGATTTGTTTTTTAAAAAATACCAATTCAAATTCTACAAATCTCAGAATTATCAGATACTTATTTGGTTGTTAATTTCAAGACTCGTGAGATTAGTCGAGATGCGTACAAAATAGTTCGAACACCCGTATTAATAAAAAAATAATAGAGTCTCACTACAGTAGTAAGCATGAGTTGGATTTTCTTTGAATCAAATGATTTTTGGCCACACTCTGTTTTCTATGATAGACAAGTAATTCTTTTATTTTTTTTAATGTTGATAAAACCACTCCATATTGTTACAATAGCATTTCATTTGAGAAATTCATTTAAACTTTTAATAGCATTATGTATTGAGTAAAGTGTCAATATCAATGGTCGTTTTCTGAGATATATATATATATTACAACCATCAAGGAAAAAAAAAACCCTTATAGACATAGTAGAATAAATTAAATTTTGGTTTCTTCAAGGCATGATGAACATAAGCTCATGTGTACGCATTTCAAGACGAGCCCCTTTCAATATTGAACACAAAATCATCCAAAATAGAGTCTTGGAAGGAGACACAAGTAGATGTTGGTGCTTGAAACGAGACCCTCTTTCCTGGGGAAGGTTTGAACGGGAAGCAACTTGATCTGCATTGAATCTTTTATGTTACTTTTAATATCAGCTTGCCAAGAAAGGAGTTCATGTGCCAACAGCAACAAGAGGGTAAGGAGTCAAGTAAATGAATGATAATTCAGAATTAAATTAATGCTACTGAAGTAGGTGTAGGAGGTATTAAAGGTGGCTAGCATTTTTCTTCTTTGGACTTAAATACCAAGCAAGGGGAGAATTCAGCAACCATGTGATTGCTGATTGCTCACTTTGAAATTTCCTTCCAATATTTTGTATTATTTGATTTTATTTAGGTTTGATGGTGACCCAATAAATAAAATATTACCCTTGCAATCTTGGAGGTTTGGTTGGACAGTGCGTAGTTTTGCTTTAGTTTGATTATTATTATTATTATTATTATTATTATTATTATTATTATTATTATTATATATGAATGTTCCTCCATGAAAGTACGTAGCCTCATCATTAAAATATGAAATATATTAATTAGATATAAAATATGATAATGTTAGCATTTACTAAATGGAGTCCATGTTAGCACATTACTAAACTTCGCTAGGTCAGAATTTTATATTCTGAAACTAAGAAAAAAACAAAGTCAAACCACAATCTCCAAGAATTGCATATATATTCACTAGCTCAATTGGTTGATGCAAAGAATTCTCCTTTTTAGTTCATGTTTTTGCAATATTACACTCCCATTCTTTAATTAGCTTCTAGAACTGGGATCCTAAGCCAAGTTCTTTTATCCTCGATTCTTCAAATTGTATAGCTGGGGTTAGGGTTCTTATGAAGTTTTCAAAGGTCTACCAATTATTTCTTGCTTTATAGCTTGTGGTTCTAACGAGCAATTGAACAGTTACGTTTCATGTGTGTGAAAAGTCCAAAACCAATATATACACATCTTACTTGTCGTTTTGAAAACGAAATTGTTGTTAGGTCATGCATGAAAACTACATGAAATCCCTCCTTGCAAGTTACTAGGGAACACCAACTTTAGGAGTTAAGAACACCTTTTACATTTTAATTTCTAATTTGTCCTTCTTAGGTGTTGTTACCTATGAGTACTAACTATGTCAGTGTCTATATATTTTCATCTTCACTGGGAAATTAATAAACTAGTGCTCTTTAATTTGATCAATGTAGCTATCCAGATTAGTTCATAGTAATCTCAAATCGAATTCTGTTTATGTCTATGGATTCCAGTTTAACACAAGTTTAAACCCGAAAACTATATAAAAATACATAACCAAATTTGTAAAAAAATATTTATTCAGCAAAAAGTCTCATAAAATCTAAAAAGATAGACTTAAGAGTGTGTTTGACAGTGTGATTGTGGTTGCTTTTCAAATAGTTTTTCATGCCAAAATACATGCCAATAATATTTTTTTATTTTTTAAAAATTATTTTTGACATCAGCACATTAAAATGATTTGAAAACACTAAAAACATATTAATTTGAAGTTAATAAAAAAATAAAAATTTTTCAAATTTTATTAAAAACGCTTTTGAAACGCAAAAACAAACAGGTCCAGACATCCGCAATAACTAGGAAACAACCAATAAAAAAATTAATAAAGCTAAAATTCAAAATAACAAGAAAAAAGCCTAAAAATACTGGCTGAAACTTTGAATGCAATTTTAAGGGTCTTCGAAGAAGAATTTGGTGAATATGAGTGAATCATACGCTTGGCACGATGCATGTATGTCAACTCAAGTCTAGCTGGAACCCACTTGTAGAATTTAAATCCGACCCAATGATAAAATAAAAACTTATGTTTATTTGCAGTCAAATTGTCCATTTGAACAACTTTTTAAACCGTTTTTGTTTTTCGATCTGTTTCAAAAAATTCTAGACTAATTGTTCCGAAACTTTATTTTTCAATCTCTAGTTTTAGAAATGAGAGAAAAAGTCATTAAATATTTTAATGTTAGAGTGAGAAAATTATCGTTGACATCAAATCTAACCATAAAAATAATTAATTTTGGTGTTGAAACGAGAAGAATCCCACTTAAGTAATTTTTTACCTTTATATTGTCTAAAAAACATATATGAGCTTGGTTTTGAGTTTATTTGGGTTTGTAAATGGCTTTTTAAGATTATTGATGAGTTTATAAAGATGTCTAAGGTGTGTTAAGGTGTGTTGAAAATAAGTTTTTAGAGCCAAAAATCACTTCTTCTGATTTTCCAGCCATAATTTGGGGAGGAACAAGCAATGCATTACTTATTTATTTTTTTTGTTAAAAAAATAGTTTTGCACCTCTTAAAAGAAAAACAATTAGTCAACCCAGGAACACGGGCTTGGGCTATAACACACACAGGCCTAGGTTTTTTTAAACCCAATAGAGTTGGACCACCTAGGCTAAGTCCACGAGCTTTGGGGCTTTTTTTCAATTTTTTAAAAGAGAATAAAAAAATATAAAGTTTTTTTATAAAATATTATTTAATTTAGAGTATGACTTTTTTTAAATAAAAAAAATCTTGATTTGAAGTGTTTTTAATCCCATAAAATAAAATAAAAATCATTTCATCATTTATTTGTATGGTTTTTGAAGGTTTTTTTTTTTACATAAAAAAACCCCTTTTGTTATCAAACTTTTAAAAAATTGGAGCTATTTTTTATTTCAGTCTCACACATCAGTTTTATTTTTTTAAGAAAAAGAGATTGGTGTTTGATATAAAAAAGTATAAAACATAATATTAAAAATAATAAAAAATAATAAATCCAATGGGATCCATGACCCGGTTCAAAAAATTAATAAATCATTTTTTGAATTGAATATTTTTATTTTCAATTCTATACAATGTATTTTTTATAATTTAATTTAATTTTATAGAAAAATTTCATTTTTTACGTGATAATATTTTTAATCCTAAATTTACAAGAATTTTTTTAATTAAATTTAATCCTATATATTCAATTGAAATTGAACAACAAATTTGAAAATAACAATTAAAATTCAACAAAACAATAAAAAAATTATTGCAATAACAACTAAAATTCAACACAACTATTACTTCATAAAATTATAAAGAACAAATAATTGAACAAAAATAGAGAAAGAAAAAGAAAAAATAATACAAAAAATGTAGGCCTAAGGAATGAAAAATTCTTATTTTAATGGCATAATTAATTTCGGAGTTGAACTAGGTGTGATACAAAAAAAAACAAAAAAAATACATTGTTAAAAAAACTTCAAAAAAGAAGAAAATACTTCAAAAAATTTACCCACATGCACCTTTTAATTGTGTTGGGAGAAAAAAAGCTTGATTTCTAGTCTTGATGTTTGAGAGACAGAATGTAATAATAGATTAGTGAGGAGAGAATTTGAGAAAAAAACTAAGATTTAGCTGAGAGAGAAAAAAATGATGTTTTGATGCTCTCGTTGAATTTTTAGACTATGTTTTATGGACATAATTACTAATGGAATATTAAATATTATTATTTTTAAATAGTCCATCGGTGATTTTGTCTATAAAATCCCTCTGAATTTTTTCATTTCGTTTGTGATTCTGTTAATAAAATGGTAAATAGTCAACAGTTAGAAATGCATTAATTACTAGTGCATTAGAGTTCACAGTCCATTGATGATTTCGTTGAGAAACCTGCAACTTACTTAGTAAAAGCATTAAGTGCCAGCGCATTGTAATTCACAGTCCGTCAGAGATTTCGTTGGCAATATAAAAACTTTAATTGCCATCACCGACATATGAAGGGGTACAGTTCCCTTCGCCTCTAGAATATACCGAAAGAAATAGACCATTGATATATCCGTGTGTAATTTGTTTCATAAATAGTGCCTAGGAGAACCCTTCGCCTCTAAAATATACTGACAGAAACAGACCGTTGTTATACTCGTGTGTAATAAACAAACTGTTAGTATTTTCATCGGTGTGAAACAATGTCTGACACTAGATTGTATCTATATTCCTTATCTATCCATCCTGCAAATACTTCTTTGTAGAGAATTTCATCATTAAATATTACATTATAGTTTATGGCATTACATTTTTGTATTTTGATAGTTAGTCAGAATTGTCTTCTTTTTATTCAAATGAATTGTCATCAGCTCCATCACAATCTTTTATGTTGATTTCATTATTATCATCATCATCATTGACTTGTGCTTGGCCGCTGGAGCTTAGAACAATATTCAACTCCTCAACATCATTATCAACAAAAATATTCTTGGCAACATAAAAAATTTAATTTTCTTCTGAGTCAATCGATGGACCAACCCGATATTGATCAAGTAACTCACTAACTTGAAAGACATCATCTCCCACGTTTGATTCATTGTTCATCTTGAATAACCTCAACATGACCTATGGGATTGGTTTTCAATACGAATAATCAATCAACTCTTAAACGATCCTTTCTAAAAGAAAAGGTGTATGTATAATAAACTTGTTGGCATTGCTTGGTGAAAAAAAGACATCGTTGACGTTGCAGAGTCTAGCTTTTGAATTAATTTTGACCATACCATGATGGGGATCTACTCTGATTTCTTTGTTAGTTGTGTCATACCAATAGCATTTGAATAAAAATACTATATTCTGCTTGCTATGATATTGAATTCAATTACCTCTTATAATTTCTCATAATAGTCAACTTCAAACTCATTAGAAATCGATCTCTTAACACAAACCCCATTGTTATATGTCTTTCTACCCGACTCATATTCTTCAATATGAAACACATGTCCTTTGACAAAATACTCGTTGTAACTGTTCACCTTTCTTTAAGAACCCAGGCTTAGTAAAGACAATGTAACACCAACATTCCCTTCGAATTTATAAACCCGGTATATAAAGTACAACAATGAATAATGAATGAGAAATGTGTAATAAAACTAAGCATCCCGATGGATAATGATAATTAAGCAATACTTACATGTGTTCTGAACCACGTGAAAAATTATTCATCTTGTAATCGAAATATTTGGGATTTGGTCAGCTGTGAGTTTTTAGACAGTAAATATTAATGATGTTGCTATGAGGTATTCAACAATGTATGAGTTTATGATATTACAAGAGAGAAATAGTTCATTAATAACAAATTTTAAGTGGTATACTTACTGAATAAAAGGTCTTAATTCATCGTAGTTAAATAACACATAATTATGTGCTTGTCTGAATTCTATTTCAAACAAATATCTTCCCTTCATAGCATTTTTTGGTGCGGATCGTCCAGGATTGGAGAATATTGACAAGTTCTCACTCGAAGGCACTTCACCACCATTGTCATACCTTGGAACGCAATTGATTCTTATTCTCAATTGAGGCTTGAAATAGCACAAGATAAATGTATAGATTTCTTCAACAATATAGGCCTCACATATCAAAGCCTCAACATGCTCTTTAGTTTTAACTTTTTTTTTAAGGTTGAACAAGTACTTGTATGGAATTAAATAAATGTTTTCAATTCTAGAAAACAATTAAAATAATTTTTTAATTACATTGCATATGTAATCTCTAATTTCTTAAATGGAAACAACCATCTATACTGGACTAAGCCTCTAACGTTTACCTCAAATGGTAAATATATAGGTAGATTCTTCATCGAGTTAAAAAATAATGGAGGAAATATCATCTTAAGTTTGCATATTATCTGGACGATAATCGTTTCAAGCCTCTCAATGTGCTGTGTCTATAACTTGTTGGAGCATATATCTCTAAAGAAATGATTGATCTCCATAAATGCATCTCATATCCCTTTTGGCAATAAATCTCGATAAGCTAATGGAATGAGTGTTTGCATAAATATGTGGCAGTCATGGCTCTTCATTTTATACAATCTGCAATCCTTTAAATTAACCAACCTTGATATGTTCGAAGCATGTCTATCAGTGCGACCCATGACCCAACATAAACCAACCCATATTTTTACGGTGACAAAACAAAGATATATCCATTCTAGCCTTGATGTTGTCTTTGTCTTCCCCTTCACATCCATAACCATGTTGAAAATATTCTCAAACACGTTCTTTTATATGTGTATGATGTCAAGATTATGGAGGAAGAAATTGGTTTTCCAATAAGGAAGCTCTCAAAAAATATTTCGCTTTACCCAATTATAGGTCAAATCAAAACCAAGAAATTTATGCTTACCGTATTGGAAACCAAACATACTGTCACCGTACTCTAACATCATGTCATACAATTCTTCACCCAAAAGATGCGGTGGTGCAACATCCTTTTCAACTCTGCCAATAAAGAAATCATTTTTGTTCTTTAGGTACTTGTGATTCGTTGGCAAGAACTGTCAGTGACAGTCAAAAAAAGACGTTTTACCGTTGTTTGTTAGTGTGAATGCCTTGTTATTTTTTATGCAGTATATACATGCTAGTTTTCCATGTGTGCTCCAACTAGAAACCATTCTATAACCTGAAAAATCATTGATAGTCCACATCAAAGTTGCATTCATAAGAAAATTTTGTTTCATCGATACATCATAAGTCAAAGCCCTGGATGCACAGTTATTAAACCCGGACCGACCTAGCAGGTTGACCCTATAACGAACCCGACTGTATGACTTGATCAATGTTAAAAGATCCCAACATATTCTCTTAGTTTGAGGATAATTTTTTTTTAATCTACCAAAAAATTCATTAGAGTTTCGTTTGTATTTAGGACATCCCAAGTTATCGACCACTATCAATTTACTCAATCAACCCATCATCACAGGGTCCCATAAATCCGGACCTTATATTAATCATCATAATTCAACACCTCACACAATCCACACAATATATATATATATATATATATATATATATATATATATATATATATATATATAATTTTCAACCAACTCCTTCTGAAAGGAAGTTTCCTTCCCTTCTCATTTTCTATACAAAATTTTTTGTTCCATGGGTATGTTCATGGTTCTATAATTATAACCTACAAAATGGACATCCAGTACTTGTTCGCAAATTCAAAATCAAATGGTGGGATTCCTTTGCAGCTGAGTCCAAAAGTTCCAAATTAGCTGTTACGGAATGGTTACAAAAACATCAAACAACTCCCATCATTGATCATCATCCTCAATCAAAATTTCTAGCCCGAAAGGCTCAAACAACAACTCTCTTTGCCTCTGCTAGAACTGAGGAAGAATACCTACAAATAGTACAAGGCATTATACAAAGCCAAGACCCGAAAACGGTCATGTCCCAATCCAGCTCATCTGGCTCGGCATCTCCTGCCATTTCCCTTGGAGAAGAAAATGAAGATGACTGCTTTGGTATTCTGCCACCTATCAAGCGACATTAAAAAAAAGAAGAAGACTATTTCAGGCTTTCTCAGGCTCATCTGTTTAGAGCCCTTATCTTTTTGACTCAACTGTTTTGAGTCCCTTTTTGTTTTAAGCCCATTTGTTTTAGGCTTTTTCTACAAATATTACCTGCTACTACAAACAGACAAATCAAGTGTCGGTGGCAAGAAGACAGCAAATGAAAGTCCCACAAAAAACATAGGGAATTTCCATTTTGTCGTCTCCTAATCATGGCAGACAATACCACATGGGTTCACATGGGTTCTGAAGGAATATATATATATATATATATATATATATATATATCTTACGAGTAAGTTCAATATGAACATAGCCCACATATCATATCATAAAATTTAAAAGAAAAAAGAATACTAACATGCAAAGAAAGCATTACAACATAATAAGTGTTCTTAAACATTTCAAAAGGGTTAATTACAATATAACTAAAGTAATACATGCTAAGCTAAAATTTTATAAATACATCAAGGTTTACACAAAAGCATATTACATAAACGCGTTAATTCCCTTTTGTTTAAGTTAAATATTTACATAAACTTGACAAAGTAAAGTCCTAAACTAATGATCTCCCTGGATATTTGATGGACCTGTTACATAAATAGACATTCCATTATATTGATAAAAGAAATATATATATATATATATATATATATATATATGCTCATGTAATGTATATGAAAGAAGTATTAATTTTTTTATATTTTGCTAGTAAATCTTTTAAACCCAATTAACACTCATTTGTATATTCTTAATTTGAATACTCTTATTTACTTACATGAACTGGGTAACCTTGCAAAGTCATGGATGCCATTAGCCGAAGCTAATCTTGTAAATACGCTAAATTTTATTTACATTGAACATGATATTTATTGTAATTACATCCACCAGAAGAATTTTAAATTGTATAAGTGCAAAAAGGAGGGAAAATCACGCACCTACTCCACCTGTCTCGTGACCTCCCCTAACAAAAGATCCAATCCTGGTTGCTCCTCCTGAATCACAAGGAAGTTTTTGGTTATGATTCCTTCAAGCTAATATTATAGAGAATCCATATTCCTTTATTACTCATATGTTACTTTCTATGCATGTTCATTTTCTCATAATAACAAATATACATATATCATGTATATTTTCAAAGTTAGTATCTCAATGTACAAGTGTTCGTATAACTCAATTCTTTTATATTCTTACATATAATATTCACGTGAAAGTCTACTGCTATTGTCTAACTTTGAACTATTATTGTCTAGACATTGAACTATTACTGTCCAACTGTTACTGTCCAACCGTTACTGTCTAGACATTGAACTATTATTGTCCAACCGTTGTTGTCCAACCATTACTGTCTAGACATTGAACTGTTACTGTCCAACTGTTACTGTCTAGACATTGAACTGTTACTGTCCAACCGTTGCTACCTAAAAAATTGAACAGTTATTGTCCAACTCTTACTGTCCAACCATTGTTGTCTAGACATTGAACTGTTATTGTCTAACTGTTGTTGTCCAACTGTTACTGTCCAATCATTACTATCTAGACATTGAACTGTTATTGTCCAATCGTTGCTGTTTAGATATTGAACTGTTATTGTCCAACTGTTATTGTACAACCGTTGCTGTTTAGATATTGAACTGTTACTATCCAACTGTTACTGTCTGAATACTCATCAGATGTTTAACTATATCTAGAGTTCTAGAACTCCATTTTAAGTGAGATTGATCTCATTGGAAAGCCAAGACACGAGGCTACAAGTTCTCTGAAAGAAGAAGAACCTAATTCTACCTCTAAGATAGTCAAAATTGCTCATCAACTAATCAGTTCTACTGCCCTACAAAATCAGTCATGACTCAGTCTCGGTTGGTAACCTATAACTGGAGTTCTACATCTCCAAATTGAGAAAGACCAGTTTCCTTGGTTAGCTAACATCCAAATCTATAATGTCTATGAAGGAACCTGACCCTAATTCCCTCATCCTCCAACTTGAAATCTCACCGAAAGTCAGTAGACAAGTCTGTCCAAATTCATCACCACGTTCCCTTCACACAATACTTTCATAAACTACATACCACACATGAATTAAGTTAATTTTAACAATAAGTACTTTTCCCCAATTAATGTCTAGGAACCTTAACCTATAATTCAATATCAAGGCATCAATTCATTATCAAATTTAAAATGAATTTTTAAGATCATGTTTAGAACACCTTACCCGGTACGAAATAAGATTTTGATCTTCAACCAGTTGAAGATTTTCAACTCCCTCCTTTCTTTTCTCTTGTTCAATTTCTTGTTAATCCCTTGCTCATAAGTGTTTATCCCATCTATAAACCCTTAATCTTGGATGGGTTCTTGAAATTTTAGTATTTTTCTCTTGATTTTGCAAGAATGGGTATAAAAGTCCTTATTTTCTCTCTTTATGGTTCCTGTAGATTTTTTGTGAGGGAGAGTATTTATACTCTATAATTTTCCTTATTTGCATTTCCTTTAAGTGTATTATTCTCTTCAATTAAATCCAACCCTCAACATTATTGGGCTTATTATAATGTCTCGAATTATTTTGCCCGGAAATTATATTCAAAAATTTCTGAATTCCTGTTTTTTATTTAACCATACGCATGAATTTCTTCACTTTTATTTCTCATGTAGTTAGTTTTCAATTTAAGCAACATTTATTTATTTTTATTTTTCCGGGGTTTACATTGGTTGTGTGGCATATACAAAGATCCTAGATGCAAGAAGGACCAAACTCGATGATAAAAGCGAGAAATGCATCTTTGTCGGATATTGTGATAGAAGGATTGGATACAAGCTGTATAATCTTATCACAAAGAAGGTAATTATGAGTAGAGATGTTATCTTTGAAGAAGATAAAACTTGGCAATGGAATGATGATCAAGAAGTAGTCAAATGGATTAGCACTGCTTTGATCCTTGAAGATAAAGAGGAAATTCCAATAGTACTTGCAGAAGGTTCAATATTACCAGCAAATGAGCCACAAAGTCTGGTGCATAGATCCCCTGTATTCAACAGGATAAACACACCAGAATCAACATCAACACCACCATCAACATCCTCATCAGAAGAACTAGGAAGGATGAGAAATCTATAAGAGTTGTATGATGCCACTCAAGTCATGGAAGATACAACTCCATTTTGTTTCTTTACAGATAATGACCCACTTAGCTTCAATGAAGCTGTCACAAAAGAGAAGTGGATAAAAGCAATGGATGAAGAAATACATGCCATTAAGAAGAATGATACCTGTAAGCTGACTAATCTACTAGAAAGCAATAGATGTTAAATGGGTCTATAAGACGAAGAAAAATGCAAAAGGAGAAGTACAAAGATACAAAGCAAGATTAGTGGGAGGTCCAATATTACCAGCAAATGAGCCACAAAGTCTGGTGCACAGATCCCCTGTATTCAACAGGATAAACACACCAGAATCATCATCAACACCACCATCAACATCCTCATCAGAAGTGTTGCTACCTAATTTTTGACCCGTGTTTTTGATAAATTTACAGAAAAAACCAAAAAATAGCAAAAAAAAAAATGAAAACCCTAAAAAATACATTTTTGATATATTTGCATCGTTTTTAGCATTTTCAACGTCATCTCAAAAGAATTAAAATTTTCAAAGGAATTTGGAACGCGTTCAATTTTTAACGCGTAAATTTTATGATCACTGATTTTCCTTGTTGAGTTGACGTTGATATTGCTCGTTTTCAAAAATACAAAAAAATAAGAAAAATCAAAATTTACAAAAAAAAAAGAGGAAAAGAAAAGGAAAGGAAAAGTTGAGGGACTAGTTTGAAAACCTAGCAAAACTTTTTCTATAAATACTATGCTATAGTGAAATAGAAGAAGGGGGGGAGAAAAATTTTACAACCATGGGGGCGGAAAAAAATTTGGGGAGGGAAACAAAAGAAAAAACCTAAACCTAAAAAACCATATTCTCTGCAGCCGCCACCCTCTGAAACCAAAAAGAGGCCGCCCCCCCTTCTCCCTTTGGTCTTGGGAAAGGCAAACCAGAGAGACCCCCCCTGTGAAAAAAACCAGAGAGCTCTCCTTCCCCTGCGGGGACTCTCCCAAAAAGCCACACAGACCTTCTCCCCTCTAGCGAACCAAAGCTTTTCCCTTCCCTGGGCCAAACTTAATAGACTCTCCCCTTTTTGCCTTGTTGAGGCCGACCGATCCCCTCCCTTTTAAAAAAAACGAGAAAACCAGGATAGGCGCCCCTGTTCCCTTCTGCCATTTTCGGCACCTCCCACATGAGCCAGTGACCTCTCCCTAAACACAGAGCATTTCCCTCAACCAAGGCAGCCCCCATTTTTCCCCTCCATCACTCCTGAGCCAGCCACCCTTGGCCACAAAAGAAAAAGCAGCCGCCACCTGAAGACTAGTCCCAAGAGCCGCCCCTCTCTTCTCCATTTTCCAAGCCGCCGCACCCCTTTTATTAAAAAAACAGAGAACCCAAGCCGTCCTTCCCCTTCCACCAGCGGCCGGACCCTTCCCTCTGAAAACCAAGCCGCCGCCCAAAGTTTTTCCCTTTCCCTTCACCAAAGCAACTGTCACACCAACACCCACCGGTTCACAGACCTTCCCCCTCACAGATCCAACTGCTCTCCCACACGCAAAACAGGAATCGACAGGTCTCTTCTCCATTCGGCTCTTGGTGGCAGCCGAATCGCCTCCAGCGGCAACAACAACCCAGCAGCACCCACAGACCGGTGGCCTCTTGGTCCCATCGCCGACCACCTGAAACAGAGAAGGAGAGGAAACGAAAGAGAAGGAGCTGCCGAGAGAGAAGCAGATCCGAAAACAATGAAAGAAAAATCAACTGTTGTTGCATTTGTGTTCGTTTTGCAGGTCGCCACCGGCAAGGAAAGTGAAGAAGGGAGGAAGCTATAACAGCCCCCCCACTGACGGTTGATTTGCGGCGGCACGTGGGCTCACGCGCCGCCAGGGACGGCCGCGCGTGGGGAGACGCGCTGCCACTGCTCCACAGTGCCTGAGGACCTCCTCTGCAGTTCCTAGACTCTTTAGGGACTTTTTTGTAATTTTTACATATTTGAATATGTATTTAAATTTCTGTTAAATGTTTTAAGTTTATGTTCTGTTGTAAAAATTGTAACAGAAAAAACATAGTGAAAAAGTGATGTGGAAGTGTGTGTTTGTATTTTTATTTACTTATGTTATTGAATTATAAAAAGAAAAAAGACAAAAAGAATTAATTGTTTGATTTGAATATGGTTAAATATTTTAAGGATAAATAAAATCATGTTATATTTTCCATGAAAATATAAGAACATGTTTCTATATATTTTATGGGATTTAATAACTGATTTATTAAAGCTTTAAGAATTTGATTAATATTTTAAATTTTCAAATCACATCAAATTGCAAAGCAGCTTACCTCAGGTAGGATGTGCTAGGGGTGCTAATACCTTCCCTAGCCACAATCAGTCCCTTACTTTTGAATCTCTGACAACGACCAGTAAATCCGGGTTTCCTAGTAACCCTTAATGAAATACTAGGTGGCGACTCCTCAAGACCCTAAACCAAACAAACATAATGAAAAATCGCCATATCGCCGCGCGGGGGACGTGCGACAAGAAGAACCAGGAAGGATAAGAAATCTAGAAGAGTTGTATGATGCCACTCAAGTCATGGAAGATACAACTCTATTTTGTTTCTTTACAGATAATGACCCACTTAGCTTCAATGAAGCTGTCACAAAAGAGAAGTGGATAAAAACAATGGATGAAGAAATACATGCCATTAAGAAGAATGATACCTGTAAGCTGACTAATCTACCAGAAAGCAATAGGTGTCAAATGGGTCTATAAGACGAAGAAATATGCAAAAGGAGAAGTACAAAGATACAAAGCAAGATTAGTGGGAAAAGGCTACAAACAGAGAGAAGGCATTGACTATGGAGAAGTATTTGCTCCAGTAGCCCGGTTGATGATCTCACTAGCTGCACAACATAGATGGAAGATCTATCAACTCGATGTGAAGTTAGCATTTCTGAATGACTTCCTAGAAGAAGAGATCTATGTTGAACAACCACTTGGATACATTGAAGCTGAAAATGAAGGCAAAGTATACAAGTTGAAGAAAGCCCTCTATGATTTGAAGCAAGCTCCGCATGCTTGGAATACCAATTTTGACAGGTATTTTCAAGATCATGGATTTGAAAAATGTCCATATGAACACACAATATATGTGAAGAAAGAAGTAGATACCAACATATTATTTGTGTGCCTATATGTTGATGACTTGATATTCACTGGCAGCAATCCTACCATGTTCGAAGACTTCAAGAAAAGCATGGTACAGGAGTTTAAGATGACAGACATTAGTCTAATGGCACATTTTCTTTGCTTAGAAGTGACGCATAAAGAAGAAAGGATTTTTATATCTTAAACCGGTTACGCCAAAGATATTCTTGAAATGTTCAAGATGGAAAGTTGCAATCCAGTATCAACTCTAGTTGAGAATGGAGTGGAATTGAGGAAGAGTAAAGTTGGAAATGTTGATCCAATTTACTTCAAAAGCTTAGTAGGAAGCTTAAGGTACTTGACATGTACCAGACCGAATATACTCTACGGAGTTGGACTTATCAGGAGATATATGGAGACACTAGATTAGTCTCACTTGAATGCAGCCAAGAGAATTCTTTGCTACATCAAAGGAACAATAAATGAAGGTATGTTTTATGCTTCAAGTAAAACCTTCAATCTTGTTGGTTACTTGGATAGTGATTGGGGTAGAGATCTGGATGAAAGGAAAAGCATAACATGATTTGTCTTTTTCATGGGAGATACAACTTTCACATGGTCATCCAAGAAGCAATCGATAGTAACATTATAAAGCTGTGAAGCTGTGAGTATGTTGCTGCCAACTCAGTTGTATGCCATTTAATATGGTTAAGGAATATGTTGAAGTATTTGGGATTTCCTCAAGAAAGTTCTACGGAGATTTATGTTGATAATCGATCAATGATTGCATTAGCAAAGAATCCAGTGTATCATGAAAGAAATAAACACATCGATACACGTCATCACTTTATCCAAGAGCATGTGAAGAACAAAGAAGTTGAACTGATATCATGCAAGACAAATGATCAAGTTGCAGATATCTTTACAAAACCATTGAAGGGAGAAACATTTATCAGATTGAAGTTCATGCTTGGCATGACATCCCTCAATTGAGTTTAAAGGGGGAATTTGTTGTGGTAAACTCAATCTAGAAGATCAATGTAGGCAACCACCAACCATGGCCACCAACCCCAAGCCGCCAGCTGTCAGCCACTAGCTGCCAGCCGCTAACCACCTTCACACTACTACAAATTATTTATGTTCACATTTGAACTTTGATTTTTTCTTACTTTTAATTTGTGTATAAATAGACAGCTAAGTTTATGCTATTATGTGTGGGAAATATAAGAGAGCAACACTAGAGAGAAAGCGAGGGTGTGTATTAAAAGCTTTTATTTATTTTGTAAGCTTCTTGTTGTTGAAATAAGATAGTGTGTTTTATCCCCTCTGAGTGTTTCAAAGCTACCACCAGTGGTTTCTCCCACCAACAAAAGGTAAGTAGTGTTAAATCTCTCTAAATATGCCAAAAGGAAATGAGACGGCAAGTACCTCTTGAATCATGAGGTTAAGTGTGTTGGGGTGATTCACAGTGGAGAAAATTTGAGTTTCCACTTAATTATAGAACCGTACAAATGGTAGATTACTTCTCCACAGATTTAAATAATGCTGGTGTGAAATTTTATCACAGTATCCTTTGCCTATGTGGTAGATTAATCAATGTATTCAATTTTTGTTAAGTGGCTTCGCTTTTAGAGAAACTATAACTTGTTCCTTTTTATTAAATTTTGTATTCATACTTAATAAAAAGTCTATATTATATTTCTTTTCTAGATTGAAAAATTATTTTCTCACATTTTCTTTTTCAATATAATTATATACTCTTCTTGTCTTCCATGTTGGAGTATAGTATTTATTTTTTAATTGTTTTTTTGGTATTATTAGCTATCAACCTTTCCTCAAAAAGGACTTTAAAAGCTACACTAGTCAATATTACGAATATACCGTTTGTTTCAACTTGAATTGTCATATTTAATTATGTGATGTGTACTCAGACATTTAGGGCTCTAGGAAATTGAATCAAGTCAAAAATTTTGATAAAAAATTGTACTCGAGTCCTGAGCTTGTAAGATCTGTATGTGATAGTATTTGAAGTTTCATGCTATGGTAATGCAATGCCAGGTACTGGCTTTTTACATGTTTCCTGTATTGTTTTTTGCCAATAAATTTGAAATGTTTCTTTTCTTGTGCTTAGCATTGAAAAAGTTAATCCGTACGCAAATACTTCAGAAAAATAAAAGGCTGAAAAGACCACAAAGAGAGGTCAAAACCCTCTTGGCTTTCCAACTCGATCAAGCTTTTGTGTTTGATTAGGACTTGAAATTCTTGTAATTGCCAGCTCGTATAGTAACTTAACTCTGAAGAAGCAGCAGCAGCATAGCTGCAAACCATTCCATGGCATGTCACATATCGGCAACTCTCGTATGACATTCTCATAAGGATCTTCTGTAAAGTCCCAGTCACAACCATTGACGGTACGTTTGCAAACCATGTAGAGAGATTCTTCTAGACCCTGATTTTTCCTTCAATTTATGCCTCTCTCCTAGAAGTCTTAAGAAATACATAGGAGGACTTGGAGAAACATTTCATCCAGCATAAGCATTTGAATAATCTGGAAGGCGACGTGGTATGCCTACAAGTCAGGGCATGTCCAACGTCAGATTTAGCCCAAAAAAAGTGATCCAGCATGGATTTTTTCTAACATTTCAGGGCATGTCCGAACGAAAGATTTGACCCACCTAGTAATAAAATCATACAAAAACAGCTCGCATGGAAAGTATCTAATGGGAATGTGTGGTACCATGTAGAGCAGTTACTTATTCGAGCAAGGGGAGGGGAGAGGGTGCAGCTCTTCGAAGTGGCCTATCAAATCTTCTCTAAAAGAATTGGCATTGCGTATGTCCTGGAGTTGTTACTAGCATATTGTTATGCGTTGTAGTTAATATCAATTTTTTTTAAAAAAAATTAAAAATAGATAGAATGTTTTAAGCCTTTTGAATTTAACAATCATGCTAGACTTAAATGACTTGGGGCTGGTGACAATGCAAAATTAATTTTTTTTATATAGCTTTTTTTATCCTAAACAGAAATTCTAATTATTTTGTTTTATAAAAAAATATTTAAACTATCATTGCAGTATTCTAAACAGAAATTCTAATTAATTTTTTTTTATACATTTAAACTACCCTTGAAGTATCCTAAATGAAAATGCTAATTAATTTTTTATATTTTTTTATTTTTTATTAAAAAACATTTAAATTATCCTTCAAGTTGTTAATCTTTATAAAACAGAGACTACAAGCTTGTATATTACTGCAATCAGATAGAGAGAAAATAGAGAGAAGTAAAGAGACTAAATGAATTCCTTTTGTTTATTCAGCTTAACCTCAGTCACACGAGATAATTGTTTATATAGTTGTAGATAACAAACTAACAACCTTCAGCTAACTAACTAACTGACTGCTATATTATGATTATGACAAATGTCACAATCTAAAGCAATATACTCTAACATCCCCCCTCAAGATCAGACTTAGAGAAACCAAGCATGAGATTGCAACAATGCGTGTGGAATAGAGGACACAACTGTTCTTGAGAAGACACAAACTGCACTGAGAGTTGGTTGCATGAAACTCTTTCACGAACAAAATGCACATCTACTTCGATGTGCTTGGTCTTTTGATGCTTAACAGGATTGAAAGACAAGGCAATGGCTGACAGATTGTCACAAAAAAGAACAGACACACCAGGTAGTGAAATGTGTAGAACTGCTAATAACTGTTTTATCCATTCCAATTTAGCGGAGGTGAATGATAAAGCACGATACTCAACTTCATTCGAGGATCGAGAAATAATTTGTTGCTTCTTAGAGGACCACAAAATTGGATTGTTGCCCAAGAAGACCACCAAACCAGTTGTAGACCGCTTGTCATTAGGGTCCCCTGCCCAATCAGCATCATTAAAGGCTTTTAACTGCAAATCACCTCTAGTATAGGATAGACCAAGCTACATAGTGCCCTTAAGGTATCACAATATACGTTTAACAACAGTAAAATGAGACACCATGGGATTCTGCACAAAAAAACCAATGTCAAGCCTTGTGAAAGTTAAGTACTGCAGAGTGCCGACAATGCTTCTAAACAGTGTAGGATTGGAGTAAGGTTTCCCATCCTCTTTGAGTAGTCAATGGTAAGGGAGACATAGAGTATCATAGGGTTTAGCTGCAACCATTTTAGATTTAGTCAACAGATCCTCAACATATTTGGTCTGTGACAGAAACACACCGGTGGCAGTTCGAGTGATCTGGATCCCTAAGAAATAGTGGAGGAATCCTAAATCTTTGATATCAAATTCAATAGTAAGAGCACTAATAACTTGCTGAATTTCACTAGACACACTCCCAATGATAATAATATCATCCACATAGAGAAGCAATACCACAATCACAGGACCAACATGTTTGACAAACAAAGATGAATCGGAGTAGGTGATTTCAAACCCCACAGAAGAAAGAAACTAAGTAAACCAATCATTCCAAGCCCTAGGAGCTTGTTTAAGTCCATAGAGAGATTTATGCAACTTACACATGCGATGAGGATGATTGGAATCTTCAAAACCAGGAAGTTGAGATATATAAACCTCCTCTTGGAGAATGCCATGCAAAAAAGCATTTTTGACATCTAAATGTCACAGAGACCAATTGAAATGTGCAGCAAGAGCAAGAACTAACTTGACGGTTGTAGGTTTCACAACAGGACTAAACGTCTCCCCATAGTCAAATCCAGGTTCTTGACTGAAACCTTTAGCAACCAACCTTGCATTATGTCTAGCAATAAAGCCATCAGAGTGTCTCTTGACCTTAAAAATCCATTTACAACCCACCAGATTCTTGTTTGCTGGCAATGAAACTAGACTCCAAGTGCTTTGAGCATGTAAAGCATTCACTTCTTCTTTCATGGCTTGTAACCACACAGGAATTTTGACAGTAGACTTGTAACTAGCTGGTTCAACCAAGGACATATTAGCATCTCCCAAGTCCTGAATACTAGCTGAGAAGGCCTTCTTCCTAAGAATCCCACTCTTGTTTCTAGTCTGCATTGGATGTAAATTGAGGGGAGGAATAGACAAGACCACTTGCAAATTATCAAGAATAAAACCATGAGATTCTGAACTAGAAGTAACGTTGATATCAAGTGCCAAAGGAAACAGAGGAGAGGCTTGGAGTGGAGCAGCAATGGACTGGGAATGAGCAGAGACAACAGAAGGGATAGGTGTATGGGTACGAGGAGGAAGAGATGGAGATGCTAGAATGGTTGGGACAATTACATTTTCTAAAGTTACTATAGGCACAGGACAAGTGGAAGGCTGACAAGGTGATGGTGATGTTAGTGTGTTTGAATGTGTAGACAATAAATATGGATATGGAAACTGTTGTTCATCAAATATAACATGCCTAGAGATAAACAATCTCATTGTATGTACATGATAACACAAATAGCCTTTATATTTTGTGGCATATCCAAGAAACACATATTTAGTAGTTTTAGCCTGCAATTTGGTGCTATTATAAGGTTTGAGGAGAGGAAAACAAGCACATCCAAAAATTCATAGATGAGTAAGACTTGGAGATGAGGCGAATAACATCTCAAAAAGGGAGCTATGATGAAGAACAATAGTAGGCATACGATTGATTAAATATGTGGTTGTTTGACAAGTATAGGACCAAAACTGAGATGACAATTTTGTTGTTTGTAATAAGATGATAGTGGCTTCAATGATATGCCTATGTTTCCTCTCAGCTATCCCATTTTGTTCAGGAGTATACGGACATGAGAGGTGATGATAAATGCCCTTGTCAAGGAGAGAATTCTTCAATCTAGTGCTAGTATATCCCCCCCATCAGTTTGAAGAGTTTTAATGGTGGATGTAAATTGATTAACAACAAAGGAATAAAAAAGAACAAAAGGTAGCGAACAAATTAGACTTATTTACTAAAGGAAAAATCCAGCAATATCTAGTGCATTCATCAACAAAGATGGTGTAGTATCGATAACCATCAACCGATATACAAGGTGCAGGACCCCACAAATCAGTATGTATAGTTTTGAAAGGAATTATGGACTTATTGACATGCTATGGAAAAGGTAGTTTGCTAAATTTCCCTTCAAGACATGGATGACACATTATAGGTGAGGTAGTTTTAGGAACATGCATATTAGCTTTATGTAACATCTGAGAGACAATGTTATTTGTAGGATGACCTAACCTATGATGCCACAGATTGGACTGAACAAGTTGACCAAGAAAAACTTGAGCTGGATATGGCTGCTGAGAATTTAAAGGTTAGAAGGAGTGGATAAGATACAATACATTACTGCACAACCCCCTATAAATGATCTTCCCTGTGGCTTTGTCCTGAATCCAAAAATAGAAGGCATCAAATATAAGCCAACAATTATTATCAAGGCAAAGTCGATGAACTGATAAGAGATTCTGAGTGAGTTGAGGAACACAAAGCACATAATTCACTTTAATTGGAGAAAGTGATGAAGTAATGGTAGAATGACCAATATGAGACACTATCAAAACTTCACCATTGGCAGTGTGAATCGTTTCATTTGTTGGATATGGTGAGGCCAGCGAAGATTACCCAAATCAGCTGTCATATGGTTGGTGGCACCAGAATCGGTCAGCCACACTTGTGAAGGACCTGAAGAACATGAGGATGGAGAGGCGGAGTTAAGCCTCGTGTGCATGGCTTGCATAGGGGGCTGTTGGGCTGCTCTGTGTTGTGCAGATGTGACTGATACATGCTGAGAAGGAGCTGGAGAAGAATTATACGGCAAGTTCTGTGGTGGCAGATGATAAGAAAGCTGTGGAGAATAAGAAGCATTGGTGTGCACCCTAATGTAGTTAGGACTGTTTTTACCCATTTTTGGGTTCCCACAAAAACAAATGAAAATGAGAAAATACAAAAAAATATATATCAAAAAAATATTTGAAGGAAATAAAAAAATAATAAGAGCGAGAAAAGGATGCTGAAATGCTGAAAAAATAACAAAATTGGTTGAGGAGGTTCAAAAATGCAAAATGTTGAAATTTGACAGTATATTTTTGACTGATGAGAACCCTGTTGACAAAGAAAATTCAAGTTGAGGAAGAAAAGTCCAAAATCAAATGTTTATGGACTCAATTAAATTTTATCTAAGGTTTAATTGAATTTATAGAGGGTTGGATTGTAAGAAAAATTGATTTTTAAGTCAATTTAGGCTTTTATTGGAAGAAATTAAAGTTCTGGGGTCCAATTATAATTTTTAAGAGTTGATTTATTCTAATCAGGGGCTTAATTGTATAAGTATTGAAGTTTGATAGCCAATTAGGGACTTAATTGAAACAATCTGAAACCAAGGACCAATCCAGGAAAGGCGCTAAAATTAAGGGATCCAGTTATAGTTTTTCCAGGGGTTTGATTACAAAATTGTAAAAAAAACTTCAATGACCAAATCAGAAGAAATCCAAACAGCGCCGTTCCATTGAAGCACTATTCACTGTCTTCTTAAAACATAATAGTTGTGGCATTAAAGGTAGGAGACGTTGGCAGTGATAATGGAACCGTTTTCAATCCGAAGGCGCGTCTCGTTGCTGATGTTCCTCGTCGTCGTGATGTACGTGACTGTTACCAAAAGAACGCTTGCGTCCTCTGGCTATAAAAGCTAGAGGAAGAACCGAACAGGAGGAGGAGAGAAAAGAAACGAGAGAGGAGAGGTGACAGAGGAGAAAAACAAGGTGGAAAACAGAGAGAGTACAATGAAGAGAGGAAACAAAACTGGGAGAGGGAGACGAACGAAACACAAAAAAAAGGTAGAAAGAAAAAAGAAAAGAGCAGAACAGGAGAGAGAAGAGGATAGGGAGGAGAGGATGAAGAAGACGACATAGAGAGAGAAAAAAACAAAAACAGAGAGGGGAAAGACAACAGAAAAACACGCAAAGAAGAGGAAGAATAACCATCGACCGACCAGAATTAGCTCCCAGGCCGCCACCACCAGCACAACCACGAAGCCAGTGCAGAGAGGGGAGAACGTTGTGGACAGGAGAGAAGACGACATTGAGAGGGAAAGGAAAAAAGAACAAGGGAGAATAGAGGAAGAAACGGTGGGGCAGAAAGAAAACAGGGAAAATAAAGGAGGAGAAAATGAGAGAGACAGGGCAGAAGGGATAGGAAAGGAAAACAGGGAAACCAGTTGAACTAGAAGTTACAAACGAAAAGAAGAAGATAGAGGTCGCATGTTGTTGCCTTCGTTGCTTCTAGGTAAGCTTCTCAAACTTTTCAGATAATGCACAAACACTATGCACTTGAAGATTAATTACACCATGACTGTAGCAGGCATGCGTGAATTGTTCACGCACGCTTGTAGGTAGAAACCAGCTAGGTCCAGCCCCGCCACATGGGCCGAGCTGGGCCCAGCTTGAAAAAAAAATTCAAAAATATTTTCGGAAAATTTCTGATTTCCCATGTATTTTTTAGTGCATCTTGATCAATACTCGATTAAAATATTTTTATACTGTAAAGATACAAATCCAATATTAAAATACTCGATTTTCAGTAAAACATAAAAAAAATATTTATTTTTCATGCATACAACCAAGTCTCTCAAAAATTAAAAAAAAATCATATTATATTTTCATATAACAAAGAAAATTTCAAAAATGTAAACCCTCAATTGTAATTTTTTTGGATATTTAAAAGATGAGAAATTTAACCAATAGTAAAATGGGTTAACTTAAATTAAAGAAACCTAATCAAGATAAAAATAGTGAAATTAATGAAATGAAAAGTGAATATAGTACTAAATCATTGAAAAGAAAAACATTTGTGAGGACAAAATGAATATGTAAGATCAAGAGAGGTCAATATTCAAATAACAAAAGGTTGAGAGTTTATGTATAAATGATAAAAAGGGGTGGGGATAAATGTGTAATTAACAAGATGTTAGAACTATAAATATCATTCTATTTTCTCTCTTGGAGTGACTGGCAAGAGTAAGAGAGAGTTTAGAGAGGCTGGAGAGAAGATATATTGATGGTAAATCAACCGACAGCTATAACTCCACCTTCCACCGTTGGATCAGCACGATATTAGGGTATGTTGTTCTCATCCATGTCGTGTACATTTTCACCGTAGAGATTTTCTATATCAGTCCCCGTTTGAGAGATGTTGAGGGAGGAAAATATTTTGGAAAATACACTTCTGGACAGTCTTCTTTGTTGTCTATTTTCTCCTTCGGCCACCGTTGGATTAGGCTATAACTTGGATATGTTGTTCTTCTTGATTTTGTCTAGATTCTGAACGGTGGAGATCTGAAACAAACATTTGGTATAGAAGTTGTATATCTCGCACAGTAGGTCTACAAGTTTGAGGTCAGTTCGGTTAAACCCATATTTCTGGAAATTTCACCATTTGATGAAGTTAATATTTGGATATGTTATACTCATAATAATGCATTATAACTTGACAGTATAGATTGTTTGGAATATTATTCATTTGTTATTTATGGTTTATAGGAACTGTGTCAAGGATTGTGTTTAGAAGAATATTGTTTGGAAAGTTTGTAAAATCGACAAGAATGTTTTATTTTGACGTTAAGAGGGAAGATTGAAATAAATAAGATAAATTGGCTCTTATAAAGATATTCCTTTTTTTTCAGTCTTAAACGATATGTGATATGACCAGGGGTTGAGATGATAAAGAAAGAGTTAAATTGTGGATGTTGTGTGTAAATGGAAAGGTTGATGAATCTGGACAGATTCGTCTCCTAACATTTAGAGAGAATTCGAGTAGAAGGATGAGAGAATTAAGATCAAGTTTCTCATAGTAATTGTAGTTTTAGATGTTAGCTAACTAAGAAATTGGTCTTGCTCAATATGGAGCTGTAGAACCCCAGCTATGGGTCATCAACCGAGATTGGGTCTTGACAGACCCTGTAGGGTAGTGTTTGTTGATGAGCAATTTTGACTATCTCAAAGGCAGAACTGGGTTCTCCTTCCTTCAAAGAACTTGTAGCCTCGTGTATTAGCTTTCCAACGAGACTAATCTCGCTTGAAACAGAGTTCTATAAGTCTAGATATAGTTAAAAATCTGATGAATGTTCAGACAGTAACAGTTCAATGTCTAGATAGTAACAGTTGGACAGTAACAGTTCAATGTGTAAACAATAATAGTTCAAATGTCTAGACAGTAGCAGTTCAAAGTGTAGACAGTAACAGTTCAAATGTCTAGACAATAACAATTCAAAGTGTAGACAGTGACAGTTCAAATGTCTAGACAGTAACAATTCAAAGTCAAACAGTAACGGTTGGAAAAGTCAAACAGTAACAGTTCAAAGTCAAACAGTAACGGTTGGAAAAGTCAAACAGTAACAGTTGGAAAAGTCAAACAGTAATGGTTCAAAGTCAGACAGTAACAGTTGGAAAAGTCAAACAGTAACAGTTCAAAGTCAAATAGTAACAGCTCAAAGTTAGACAGTAACAGTTGGAAATTGGACAGTAACAGCTCAAAGTTAGACAGCAACAGTTGGAAAGTGGACAGCAACAGTTCAAAGTTAGACAGTAACAGTAGACTTTCACGTGAATACCATATAAAGGAATTGAGTCATACGAACACTTGCACATTAAGATACTAACTCTGAAAATATACATGATATATGTATGTATGTTATTATGAGGAAATGAACATGCATAAGAAAGTAACATATGAGTAATGGATGAATATGGATTCTCTATAATATCGGCCTGAAGGAA
>Ga0325403_1000695_pt1 | contig 25367 bp, 15 predicted proteins | sample PopdelMetagenome_19_FD_205665 | JGI IMG/M metagenome (GOLD analysis project Ga0325403, IMG submission 205665) | Populus deltoides microbial communities from Bellville, Georgia, United States - Xylem-PdKOR-R4 | ecosystem: Host-associated > Plants > Phyllosphere > Stem > Wood/Secondary xylem... | reverse complement strand
GTGTTTTTAATATTTTTTATTTTTAAAATATAAAAAAAATTATGAAAGTTATGTTGCTTAACCTAAACAAATTATATAATTGTGTTGTTTAAAATAATGCAATCTAAAAAAAGTTAAAAAAAATTAGGTAATGTTGATGGTGAGGTTTTGCCCATTGATATCCACATAACGTGGTGGAAAGATTGTCTGCCTACACACTTTAAGGTGATAGATAGACCCACATACAGCATGGGTTGTGGGCTAATTAATTAATCTAAGTTTAATTAATTTGAACTTCATTGTGTGAAAAGAAACTTCAAATTGAAAATGATCAGAGATAGTGCTGGATTTGCTCCTTTATCATTTAATTTGGAGTTGTTAATGTTCAAACGAAAATCTTCGATGGATAGAATAAGGGAATTGAATGAATTTTCTCGATGATGGAGACCTTCGGCTTTTAAATTGATCTTTTGATCAAAAAAAAGAAAAAAAAAATACTAAATACTCTCATAAGTTTTCTTTGAAATTTGTAAATTTCGTTTGGAGAGCTACTATTTAATTTTTTTAATTAATATGGGTGTCTGAACCAGTTTGTGCATAGTTTTGCTAATTTCACGAACCTTAAAGTTAACGACCAAGTAAGTCTTTAGTAGTCCTGAGATTTATGGGACTCGAACTGCTGACTTCTAAGAAGCAAACTCAAGACCTGACTAGTTGAGTTATACTTCTCAAGATTGATATGAAAAGTTTTCAAAGCACATCGATTTGCATTTCTAAGTTAGTATGGTAATATATAAAAATAAATTTTATATATCTTATATAAATTCATGATATCCATTATTTCAACTCTATATACCACTTAATATTTAATTTGGAAGTGTTTTCACCCCCTCAATGTTACTTTAAAAAAGTTATTTAGTCCTTAAATTTAATATTTTTTTATAAATAAGTCCACAATTTGGAAGTTTTTAGTAAATCCCTACCTTTTGAGTTTTTATCTTACGTTCTTAAATGTATTTGTTAAATACTTTCACCTGTCCAGAAATTTGAAATGAAAAGATTAGAGAAGAAGATGGTATTCTGTCAGGCTCCATGAATTATATAGCAAGCAAGGGTTACACTGGAAATTGTATGGTTAACATCGAGAGATTTTGAACCACGAAAGCTGAAAAAGGATTATTGTTGAATTTATATTATTTTCCCAAAATTAAAATAAAAAGAGGAGTAGTTTTGTAAAGAAGCACAGCCGCCTGGCTTGAAAGGAGAAAATGCTGTGGTTGTTTGTTAAACATTTGAGTCGAAGTACCGAAACCACCAATTTCATTCTTAAATCATATATAGTGCTTTGAGTAAGAACTAATCACCCTCAAATTCTTCTATTTTAGCCCAATTACGACTACCTTCGAAAGTACCACTGTGAGTCAGAACTCTTGTATCATTCTTTATTCAATGAAAAATATAATAAATTAAAATCCACAAAAAAGTTTATGATTTTATCAAAATAAATAAGAAAAATTACATCAAGCTAGTCTTCTATGGTTTGATCTTTTTATTATTATTATTATTATTTTGCCTCTGCATTTTGAAAATTACACTTTCCATCATAAAATTAAATTTCTTCATTTTCTTTTCCAATTTTGAATTTCCAACAAGCCTTAAAAAAATAATTGAAGCCATTGTTTTTTCTTCTTGTTTTTCTTCCCTTTTCCTTTCCGATCTTCAGCAACACACAAGAAATAACTGAAGTTATTATGCTTGAAATTCAAGTGAATCATCACTTCAACTGGATTAAGGTCTCATCTACTAGCAAATGGTGGAACCGAAAAGATTACACATGGAATCAATCTTTTGGGCCAAACAGCTGCACATTCTATGAGTTTGTAGTGACAGTTCCCTCAAGAGAGAAGGCTATGATATTGTTCGCAACAAGGACATTTGAAATGAATTATAAAGTATTCCCCATTTTTCTCAACACAAACAGATTCTTCGTAGTCTTTTATTGAATCATTATGCATGCATCAAACAAATGATGAATTACTTTTTGGATAAGTGGAATTGTTTTAAAGAGAAAAGCGGTAGAAAAATACAAAAAGCATATCACAAGATTATATCATCTTGTAACCCAGATAAAACTGACTTTCGTCAATAGAAAAAAAAAACTAAAAGCTAAATAAAACTAAAAATAAAACAGCAAACAAGACTACCTGAATAATAGTTGTTAGACCGTTGACTGTTCATGAAAAACTCGGAACCAGTTGACTAGTTCTGCAAAAACAGCAGACATGATAAATGGGACTCCAAAGGCAGCAAACTAGAGGTATCTCATAACTCTGGAAGACGCCATATGAACCTAAGAATAGCTAGAATCTACACGAACCTGATAAGCTCAAAGATTTTCTCACTAACAACATGATAAGGATAATATGCCTGGTGAAAAACATGATTATTCCTCTCATACCAAATGAAGTAAATTGTGGATGAGAGTACTAACTACACTAGTAGATGCACGAACTTCATCTTCTGCCTATAATACATGTATGTCCACTAAAGCAAATGTCATCATTTCATATAAGGCCAACTCATAAAAGTCCTGCTCGTGATAACCCCTTATACAGAAGTAGTGAAAGGACAACAAAAGAATATATGGTCCCGTGTCTTGATATACAAGCCACAAAGGATACATATTGAAGAGCTGATGATCTGATAAGCATGATGTATGTCTATGGTATGTAAATAACCTATAGAAGCAAACCATGAGATAAAAGAGTATCTTAGAATATGACCTAAAAACCAGAAAAGGTTATGTATAGAATTTATGGGTCTCATGTCTCTACAAACCTCACATGCCTAGTCAAAGAGTTGATGATCTGATAAGCATGGAGTTTGTCTATAGTGTGCGGACAACCATAATCTATCTATGGTGAGTTTCTAAGATGTTTAAACCGGTTGACCAGTTTTTGCAAAACTGTTAGTCTAAGATGCTGGTTTTATTATGGCAGCTGTATTCAAATAAGATGTAACCTCATCAGGAATAATTACTAGGGAGTTACATGCATACAAAACATCACTTTCATTTTGAATCTTTAACATATCAAACATTTCCTCAATTGAAGCCTTGCAAGAATGCCCAAATACTTTGTAAGTGTCACAGGCTCGAAGTTTTCATTCATACTCAACCATGACTATGATAGAGTCCAAAGATAACCTATTTTTTAGCTGAAAACTATGAACCATAGGTAACAAGGCATTTAGTTCAATACAAACTCAGGCATAGTCAAACCTGATGTTGTTAAGTGTTTGTTCATCACAAGCCAAAGGTTTTCCAACCATGCTAGCAGTCATTCCTAGGCCCGTTTCTTTCTAAAAGGGAAAAGGTAACCCTTGGAAGTGAACTCAAGCAGCCACTTTTGAGATTTTATTCTTGTCGAGAAAAAAATGAAGGTGCCACAGTTGGAGGATAATGGTATTTCCCCCAAACATCCAATGCCCCTTTTCCATAACTTGGTGGGCATCATCCTCTATCTTGATAATGGAAAATAAAAAAGCCTTGTTGTGTCGTCATAACACTCTCAAGACAACAATTCTTCCATACCCATAAAGAAATAGAGTTGGCCATATGGTAAGGAATCCTATATCCAGGGTCCCACCAAGCATTGATTCCATTTTAGCATACTCTCATTAAAGACATTATCCAGAATTCTCAAAATAGTACCAATTTCTTGACGTGTAAAAGAGGCTATCTTAGCTCAGGTTGTTGAGTTTGACACTTTCACTCTATTAGCTCATAAGGTGTTAAGGGTGAAGGTGGTGGTGCTGATGTTCTTTAGTGTCATGGTGGCAATATAGGTGGTGGGAGGGTTTTTTTTTTTTTTGTGGTTTCAATTTAGAGATACATTTGGTGTTTTGAAGAGGTTGGGGGACGTTTGAGGTGTTAGTGTTATTTGGGTTGGTGGTGTTTGTCACACGTGGGCGAGAGGCATCAAGATGTCATTGGAGTCACCACTTAGTTGTTTGTTATAGGGTCACTAAGAAACTCGGGTGTATCAGTTTTATCACAGATTCTAAGGGTAAACAATTAGTTGTGGCTAGGGAAGGTATTAACACCCCTAACACACCTTACCTGAGGTAAACTGCATTGTATGGTTTTGAATGTGGTTTAAAGGATTATGATGGGTTCCTAACTAGTAGTCTATCTATTGGCTTAGAATTGAGATTTATTCGTGTGAATAAATCTGATATTTAAGAATTTATTATAGGCTCATGTACTCAAATAAAGTTTTATGAAAAGGGTTTTTTGTAATTGATATTGTGGTAGAAAGAAAAAAAATACTCTTAATTAAAATTGATAAATATTAAGAATAATTCTGAGAATTTTATGGTCAATTCTTGATAGGTCTAATATTTTATACCAGAATATTGACCATTAATTCTCATGAATTAAAAAAGTGAATATTTGAAATATTAGTTAAATTTTTATGGATCCAATAAAATGGTTATTAAATTCAAAATATAAATTAAAAAAAACCAAAAAATGCCATGTATTTTATTTATTATATTTTTTCTTAAAAAAAGATATGATTTTTTATGTATAGTTTTTGAGAGAATTGGTTGTGTGTAACGTGTGTGTGTGTGTGTGTGTGAAATGAAAGCTACCCAAGAAGTCTAAAGGGTGTTTTCTAAACACACCCTTAAACCAATTAAACATTCAAAATCAAACCAAACAAAGCTTAAGGACTTACCAGTTTTGACCCGACTGAGTTAACCCTACTAGGTTGACTCAGAAACAAACTAGAAAAGAAAAACCAAAACCAAAGCATATTAAACTCAACAAAAACATAAAAACTGAAAAATCTTTCAAACAAAATGGATTAAAGACATGAAAAATAAAGAATATGAAGAACATTCATCGAAAATTCCACAAGCACAACTCTCAAACCAGACTAGATCTCGAATAAAAAAAGACATGATTTTGTTCGCAATCATGCATAAAACAGGAATTAGGGATTCATTTGCTTCAATTATCATCAAATCAACATGATTTTGTAAAGAATTGATTTTGGTTCAAAACCAAAACCTTATGATTAAAACCCATTTAAAGATGTTATTGATGTATAAAACTCCTAGATTATTTTCTAATAATGACAGATGAACTCGCATAAACTGGAATTTAATCAAAATAAGCTCTAAAACTAGTACTTAAGACAAACTTCATGAGATGAATCTTCAAAAACCAAAACCTATAAAAATGCTAGAAAACCAAATCAATCTCAAAATGATCATTTAGGCCTCTAAAGCATGCTTCCTTTATTCTCATAGACCACATTATCAATGATGAGTATATTTGGAATAAAAAAAACAAGTAAACAAAAACAAAACTAAACAAAATGGATTAATTTTAAATCTAAAAAACTACCAACTCAAAACAAAAGGCATGCTTGAACAATCTGGGCTTTAAAATTCATCTTTTGTCATTCGAAGGGACTAAACCACAACTCCAGAACTTGGAAGCATGCCTTCGTTAAAAAAAAATACCCCCCTTGCTGCCACATTTGGCATTTATCAAATCAAACAAACATGTAATATAATATATAAGGGCAATCATTAACATGTTGAAACATTGCATTTAAACACAAGAAATCAATCCAGTAGGCCTCATAAACTTCACTTTCAAGGTTTGAATGTATATACCCTCTAAGCTTGAAAATCTCCAAATCAAAATCGATTTCTGATGTTGCCTTTCTTTCCCTTTATCTCCAAACCTAACCAAACAAAATTGAAGCTTTGAAATCCTATTGGATTGGATTTCTTACACCTTAGCCAAAGTTTTTTTCTTCTTCTATCTTTCCTCTCTTTTCCTCCCTTTATCCTCCTTTGTACTCCTGGTTAACTCTTCTTTTATAAATAGATTCAAAGCTTTCAGATGGGGGTATTAGGGTTCTAACAAACTAAAACTAAGCTGGTTTTACCACATTATCAATGGTTTTGGGTTTAGGTGGTTTTGTAGCAAACTTGAAGGCTAATGTGAGGGGTTTTCAAGTGGAAACACACGAAAGAGTTAGATAGTTTTCTACAAATGGGTGTTTCAATCAAAGCTGATTGGGTTGGTCACTTTCGTGGCTTTTCTAGAACAAATTTGACATCAACGTTACTTGAGACCATCTAAACTTGGTAGAGGGGGTGCATACCTTTCAATTGGATCCATTCTTGCTTAATTTAGAGGTCTGTAGTTTCACACTCATCCATTTGAAAGTGCCTACTCAATTAGTGTAACAATTGAAACTGTAGTGTTGACTGACTAAGGATAAGATGTTGTGGAGATCAATAGAAAATATGGGAAATAAATGTTTAATTTCAAAGACATGGGGTTATAGAAGGGTGTTTCTTAATTGAATGGTGATAGTTGCAGCCTTTGAAGTGGTCGGAAACACCACATTCATTCGCATAAAAGTGCCCACTCAATCAACCAAAAACTAAAAAAGAAGATGTATAGCATCCTGAATGATCTCATATTGGTTAAACCCTACCGATTATAGTTTTTTTGATTTGGGATTTAGCACTTTTCAATTTGATTCGAATTCTTCTAATTTCATTTAATTTTACTTGTAATCTCTCACTATACTCCTAATTTCATGCATTTACATCCTTGCCAGTCTCAAATTTGAGCTTCTTTCACAAGTTAGTCCTTGGTCTCTGATTTGTTCAATTGGACCCTCAATTGATCATCAAACTTTCACTTTTTTTCTATTTGATCCCTGATTTTAATTTCGATCCTTGAAGTCACGCGCCTTTTGCCAATTGGTATATGGTTAATGAATTATTCAATTAAATCCCTAATTTATCAGCAGACTTTGAATTGTATGCAATTAAGCCCCTAGTTTGACCAATTAAACTTTCTAACATCCAATTTCAGCCCCAAACTTTGATTTGTTTCAATTAAAGTTCAAATTGACTCTAAAAGCTTATTTTCCTTGTGATTAAGTCCTCAATAAATTTAATTAAACCTTTCAAAATTTCAATTGATTCCTTAAACACCTAAATAAAGTATTTTCACTAATGGAGCCCTTTGTCAATTAAAATTTAGTTTCTAATTTTGGCAATCTTAGACAGTTTGGTCTACCTGTTTTTTCTTAGTGTTTTGGTCTTTCACTAACAAAACTGGACAATTTTTTTAGACTTTCTTCATGTTTATTCTCTCGTATATATTTTTTAATATTTTTCTATTTTTTGTGTGGGGTTTTTAAAAAATAGATAGCAACAGATTGTCCCCTCTTTAGAATGCTTACGGAGCAAAATTATCATCAAAGTTTTGCATAGTAAGCTTGTAAAGAAAAGTGTTTACTCGACTTGTCGGGAGATCCAACCACCCGAAGAAAGGTCTCATGATCATGGGTGACCTGTCCCTTTTCAAAATATGGTATATTTTCATAGGTGACCTGCCATTTTAAAATAAAAAAGTGGTCTATTTTTGTAGGTGACCTGCCTATTTTGAACATGGTCTATTTTCATAGGCGACCTGCATATTTCAAAAACTAACCTATTTTGTGGGCGACCTGCCGATTCAAAAACTGATCTATTTTTGCGGGTGACTTGCCCATTCAAAAACCAATCTATTTTGTGGGCAATGTTCTCATTAAAAAACTTGCTCTATTTTCACGGGTGACCTACCTATCTTTTTTTAAAAAAGCTGGTCTATTTGCACAGGAGACTTACCTATTTTTAACAAACTAGTCTATTTTCACGAGGGACTTATCTACTTTGCAATTTCAAACTAGGATCAAATCCTTTTGAATTTTTCCAAAAATCAAAATAAAATACCTTCTTAGGGTAAATTTTTAAAATGAATACTTGGTTATAGGTATTCACACTATATAGATGGAATTTCTTAATTTATGTTCATCTATATAGATTCCAATACCCATCCTTTTGATTGGTAAATCCTATATCAATACTATTTTAAAATTTAAGGTTAAATCATATAGAATGCATGCTTTTTCAAATATTGCCCCCCCTTTCTTCAAAATCTTTGATGAAGATGGTAATTTTCAAGGTGGTCACTCTTGCCGGCTTTTCTTCCCAGGTTACCCCAGCAAATACGTGATTGTTACTTTCAAATCTAGAGCATCAAGTTACCTTTTGTAGCCTTCATTTTGTGAGCCTTTAGCCCATGAAGAATATTATCCTAATTAGGAATGAATTAGAAACTTCCTGCCTTATGACAAGGTCGTGTGCTTTTTTAATACTCATGACACACACTTTGGGGTTTTTTTAGGGTGTTTTCCCTAACAAAGACTTTGCAAGATTTACCTTATCTTTTTGAAAATCAAAAAATATTTCTAATGTTATGATTTTCATGTAACTCCCATGATGCGTTTTAGTCTTTGAAGAATGGTATTTCATCATGGCACTTGGTATAGGGGATGACCCATTTTGCAGTGGATTCAAGATGGATCAAAAACTTGTTTAAAGTCTCATGTTTGGATTTACTCAACGTGAACAAGGAAAAATATTTATTTATTTCCTCATGACTCTCGCAAATGGTTCCTTAAGAGCATTATTTATCAATCTTTCATGCTTCCTTATTTATAATAGACTTTTAAGACATGTAATGAAGGCTGAGTTTCATGGCTAACAAACAAAGGAATTCAGAGGTTCATGTTTGAGGGTTTTTTATGGGTCTAAGATCACCTTTGATCCCTATTTCCCTTCATCCCCACATGTTATCAGAGATTTTTATATTTAAAAGTTGAGACAAGTAATCTTCTTAGGTTTTTCTTTTCACTTTGAACTTTTAATCAAATATCTAATCAACTTTTATTTCCTAAAATCTCTTTATCTACTCATGTCAAACTTTTTATAAGAATCAAGCTATCAAATGTCCTCTTCTATTTTAGCCCTTGATTGAAAACCAAACATGTTTCTCTTTGCTCAACAATTTCCTTTTTCTTCGATTGTCAAAGCTACAAGAGAGACCTTTATTTGTTTTCTAGATACTTGTGTGTCTTTTCAAGATTTACCTTTTAGCAAGACTCCATTTTGAGTTATTATGATTTCTATTTTGCAGCTTTTATTAAAATCTCATAGATCCCGTGTATAGGTATTTTACCTTATGGGCATTTTGACCACTTTCCATAGTTAGTGGACGTTTTGAAATGCTTGAATTCCATTATCTTCCTATACTTGCCCCTAATGTGGGATGTGATCCTAGCCAAGGTTTCCTTACGAAGAAAAATTCCATTTCAACTCATATTAGGAATGCAATGGATAAACTTATTTTTAAGGATATAAAAAATAGCATTTCCTCATTTCAAGTAAGATTGGTCAGGAGTAATAAATGTTGACCTTATAGTCTTAGAGATTTTCATATAATTGTTTTTCGAGTTCATGATTTATGAAAACTTCATCACCTTTGTTCCATGTAGCTTTTGCACAACAAAAATTTGATGGTTGGGTCATTTGTTTGGATTTCTAGGTATTTAGCCATCTCCTAGGGAATTGCTTGGTGAAACATAGTTCTTGACATATCATTAATTTTTCTCGAAATCGTTAGCCAATAGTCAAATCTTGAAAACCTTTGTTTAAGACAAAAGGGTTTTTTTTGTTGAGCCTTTTGAGATCATTTTGCAAAATACACAAGATGTATTGAGAATGAACAACCAAATTTTATTTATTCAAAGCAAAATGAGTATACTATGCATATAATTTCTTTATAGACTCAGAATTCACAGGCCTAGGAAAGTTGTCTCTATCCATCTTTGTCCTCCAAAGAACACATTTTTGACTACGTAAGGCCTTCATAGTTGAGTGCTCCTTTTCTCTGGTCTTCGCTGGGTAGATATAAGATTTTTCTTAGAACCAAGTCTCCTTCTTGAAATACCTAGGGTTTGACTTTCCTATTATATGCTTTAGCCATTCTTTTCTAGTAAAGTTGGTGATGATAAATTGCAGCAATCCTCTTCTCATTGATTAGGTTTAAATGTATTTGTTTACAGCTTCTATATCACCATTCATCTTTGGTTTATATGGGGATGAATTTAAGTGTTTGACCTTATATTTTGAACAAAACTCCACCGTCATTCTTCCATTGAAGTTTTGATCATTATCAGTCATTAATTTTTCAAGTGCTTCATATCGACAGATCAAATCTCATTCAATAAATCTACTTACCACCTTATGGGTAACATGACCAAATGAACTAGCTTCTACTCATTTTGTGAAGTAGTCAATGACCATTAGGATAAACCGATGCTCGTTATTGGCTTTTGGATTGATAGGCCCAATTATATTGATTCCCTACATCATAAATGACCATAAAGATGTCAAATTAAATAGGGAAGCTAAGGGTGTGTTTATCTTATCATTGTACACTTGATAATTACAGCATCTTCTGACATATTCTATGCAATCCCTCTCTAGAGTCCACCAAAAATACCTCAATGTTTATATTTATCTGGCCATCACATGTCCATTAGCATAGGTAATACAAATCCCTTCATGAACTTTTTGGAGTGCCTTTTTTGCTTATGTTTCATCCATACATCTCAATAATGTTCCATCAAATGACCTTTTGTATAAGATTTCTCCATCGAGGTAGTAGTCCAGGGCTAACCTTTGTAAGGTTTTCATATCTATATTATATACCTCTCGAGGATACTCCTAGTGTTAGATAAATTGTTTGATATCATGATACCATAGATTCCCATCCATTTCTTCTTCAACTAAGCAGTAGTGAGCCAAATAATTTTTTACTCCAATATTTATGGGTTAGACTATGTTCCCACGATCAATTTTAGCCACAGAAGCTAAAGTAGCTAAGGCATTAACAAACCAATTTTTATCTCTTTCTATATGAGTGAATTTATCTCGTCAAACTCATTTGATAGTTTGGATAGATATTCCTAATATGGTATCAGCTTCTCATCTTTTATTTGCCATTTCTGTTTTACTTGACAAATTATCAGTATTAATTCTCCATAAACGTCTAGTTTTTGCGTCTTCAATTCTAATGCAACTTCTAATCTAAGGATGCAAGCTTCATACTTAATTGTATTATTGGTGCATTCAAATTGTACTTTGATTGAAAAAAGGTATTGCTTTTTGTTAGGAGAAATTATCATTGCTCCTGCCCCATTCCCATACATATTTACTACTCTGTCAAAGTACATTGTCCACCAGTCTGATTCTTTTCTTTTTCTACTACCAGCACATCTTCACCTAGGAAATCAAAATTTAAGGGCTAATAGTCCTCGATTGCATTGTCTCCTAAATGATCATCGATAATGCTTCCTTTCATGATTTTCCTTGTCATATATATTATGTCCTACTCTGCTAACAACATCTTTCATCTTGCTATTCTGTTTGATAAGTAAGTTTTTTCAAAGATATATTTCAAAGGATCCATTTTTTATATCAGTCATGTGGTGTAATACAACATGTATTGTCGAAGTTGTTTCGTAAACCATACAAGTGCACAAAAAAGCTTTTTTTATCGTCGTATATCTAGACTCGCAATCCGTGAACATCTTACTCAAGTAATAGACTACTCTTTCTTTCATACCAGACTTATCATGTTGCCCAAGTACACATCCCATTGCCTTTTCAGTTGTTGTCAGATACAGGATTAGTGGTCTGCCAAGCACCGAGGGAACCAATAAAAGTGGGTTTTGTAGATATTGTTTGATCTTATCGAAAGTCTCTTAGCATTCTTCATTTCATACCCTAGGATTCTTCTTTCAAAGGAGTTGGAAGATTGGCTCATAAGTTGCTATCATTTAGGAGATAAACTGAGAAATGTAATTCAGATGACCCAAGAATCCTCTTACTTCTCTTTCAGTCTTAGGAGTTGACATGCCTTGAATTGCCTTTATTTTATCAAGGTTGATATCAATACCTTGGCTATTCACCATAAACCTGAGAAAATTTCTGGATTATACCCCGAACAAGCACTTTGCAGGGTTTAGCTTCAACTGATACTTCCTTAACCTTCTAAATAACTTTCTCAGATTTTAACAATAGTCTTCTTTCTCTTTGGATTTAGTAATAATGTCATCCATATACACTTTAATTTCTCTATGCCTCGTATCATGGAACAAAGTCACCATTGTCATTTGATAAGTGGCTCTAACATTCTTCAAACCAAATGGCATCACCTTATAGCAAAAGGTTCCACATGATATAACGAAGGTTATCTTCTTTTATCTTTATTGGCCATTTTGATCTGGTTGTACCTAGACAAACCATCTATAAAGGAGTATGTTGAGTTTCACACCGCATTATCAACTATGACATCAATGTGAGGCAACGAGAAGTTATCTTTTGGGCTTGCTTTTTTTAAATCTCTTTAGTTTACACATACCCTAATCTTACTGCCTTTTTTGGAACTATTACTATATTAAATACCCATTGTGGGTATCTAACCACTTCCAAAAAAACCAGCATTTCATTGCCTTTTTATCTTGGCTTTCACCTTAAGCACTATATTTAGGCGAGTTTTCATAGTTTATGCTTCACAGGTATACTTATTTTATTCAAGGACACTTTATATACTACGATGTCAGTATCCAAACCAAGTATATCTATATAGAACCAAGCAAACACATTGATACTCGCGTAGTAGTGAGATCAAAACTTTTATTTTATTAATAGTGATCAGAGTCTTTATTTTCAATTTTTTTTGTCCTGCCCTATACCGACATTAATTATTTCTAACTTTTCTTTTGCTAGTTCTCGAACTTGCTCTGATTGTTCTACTAGCCTAGTGAATTATTCTACATCATCATCTTCCCATTCATTTTCTTCCATTACAATTGTGTGCTCATCAAAATTTGGCCATTCATTCTTAGTGTAATGTGCTCGTGATTTTATGGATGATCCGCTTTCAAATTTTTTGAAAGTGAAAAGTGTTTTAGTGTAAGTGCATGTTTCGTATAAGAAAGATAGATAAATTGTAAAAATGCATGATCTCATTGATAAAAAGAGGACGGCTTAACCACAATGAAAACCAATTATTGACATTTTGAGCCAAGATTGCTAACTTGGTATGAAAACAAAGGCAAACAAATGAACGTAGAAAGCACACACAAAACATTTTCATTTACTTGAAGATTATAGGTGCTTCTTGGGTCATATAATTTTGGAACTTTTTGCCATTTGTCAGCTTTTACATAAAGGCCTTTGCAGATGTTTCTTCTATAGTGTGTACAGTTAGTTGCGGCAACAACTTTTCTTCTTCTAGAACCTTCCCTTTCTTACTGCAACTTTTGACCTTGCTGCCATCTTGTTTTAATGTGTTACCCTAGCCAAGCCTTGGGTAGGGTCATTCATCATGTCTTTAGAGTAGATCACATAAGCAGCCTTGAAGAATGATATATGGATTGAGGGAATGATAATCTCTTCTACTTTTGGTTCTCTCCTTTCCAACCTATTCAATCTTTTCTCTTGCCTGATATTGGTTACTCTTTTATAATCTTTATTCTCAGGCTTAATGTCGAGCTTGAATATTTGAATTGTAATTTTCCACTTTGTCGGGTTATCCTTTTTGGATTTCCAGAAATAGAATCATATTGGAAAGAAAGTCTATGCCTTAAAAAATATTTGAATGCCATTCTTGTGGCTTCAGAAATAACTAGATTTCTCAACATCATATTTTCTGGCACCCAATTTATATTGCTAGTTTCAAAAGAATAGAGATTCCCATTTTTGCTTCCTTCAGCTTCTATGCAAGGTATTGCCACATTTTATACCATTGTCAGGGTTTCTTTAGCCTCAACCATCACTAAACATTCCATTCGCAATGTACTTCAAACATTGATGTAAAGATAAAGTCACAACGCCAATGGCATATATCCAAGGCCTTCCTAATAACATGTTGTATGAAGGGTGAATATCTATTATTTATAGGGTTATTAGAAATGCTTGCGGGCCAATAAAACAACTCTATTTTAATAGTCCCCGCCACTTATCTTGGGGAACCGTCATATGCCTTAGCCGTCATAGTGTTTGGCAACATGTGTGTTGAATCAACTGGCATTTCATCCAGCACATGCTTTGAGAGTACATTTAAAGCTAAACCATTAACAACCAATACTTTGTCAATGGTGCAGTCTTTGCACCTCACGGTGATGTATAAAGGTTTATGACTTTTAGCGTCGAGCTCGTCTTTGATGAAGTATACATAATTTGTTGCCTAGATTCTTTTGACCAGATGCTCCATGATCTGTTGGGTCATGTCTTGGGGGATATATGTATCGTTTAAAACCTTCTACAGGGCATTGCGGTGGGGCTCAAAACTTAGGATAAGAGACATCAGGGATATCCTAGTAGGGGTTTTATTCAGTTATTCTACCATACTATACTCATTGTATTTCATCAGCTTTAAGAATTTTTTAGCCTCCTCCTCACTTATAGGTTTGTTAACTTCCACACCTTTGATGACATCTACAACCTCTTTGCCTTTTGCCTTTCTAGTTTTTCATGTATAAAACACCTACCACTTCGAGTTAATCCATCAATCTCGGCTTACAATAGAAGAGAAGGGTTCTTAATTTTAGAAGAGTTTCTGTAATTATATGGTAATGCATTATAGTCCCTATTGTGGGTAAAGGCAAGCCTTGTCAGAACAAGCTTTGATGGACCGCTCTAAATACGCTAGATCCTACATACTACTACTTTCTTCCCCTAGAAACTTATCATACCCATGACATCATCTTCTTCTTCCTTCTCTATTTATAAAAGACCAAAAGTCATCAATTGTAGTACCTTCTAATGAAACTCCTCACATCCTTCAATGTTGTGTCCTATCGCTTCATGGAACCTACAAAAACCATCATCTCTTCCTGGATATGATCCATTTTTTGTTGGCAAATACTTAGCCTGCATTAACATGCCATATAGCCTATCTATGGTTACCCTCAAAATTTGCTCTTTTTTCCTCCATACTCCATAACATTAACTCCTCCACTACTAGAAGCATGAGTGGGCAAAAGGTTAGAATTGATGTTGGGTGTATCTTCAAAAGTTATCCACCCTACCTTGAATAACTATAAGTGTTTCCTCTTGAATGCTAAGCAAGTATCAATCTTGCAACTGGGATTTCCGGCATGGTACTCAAAGGTTAGTTCTGGTTTATACCAACTTAGGAAGGAAGGCTTAAATGGTAGAAAAGAAAGAGGGGCCACATAACCTATACTTAACAATTTTACATCCATTTCTCCTAGGGGCATTGGTAAAGGTGGGAATTGTTCTTGATAATTTTTTGGTATATTCTCTTTGGGTTGTTTTCAATTTGGTTTTTTGATAGGTTGGTGGGCTGGTTTACTAGAAAAGACTCAGCAAAGTTGATATTAGGTACTTTAAGAGACGAGGCTTGGTAGCTTTGGCTATGATAGCTTTGGGCTTGGAAATCCTTTTTACCCTTATACCCTTTTTTATATTGCTTACCTCAGCATCCATCTTCCCCCTAGTAAACCCTTTCTTCTTGGTGGGTTCTGATATTCTACCGGCTCTTATCCCTTACTTTATTCTCTCAGTAATAACCACAACATCATAAAAGTGTTGAGCAGAGCTACCTATCAGGTACTCATAGTATAGAGATTTAAATGTGGTGAATAGAGTCACCATTTCATTCTTTAACAAAAGTGGTTGTACATGCATTGCCTTGTTTTTTCATCTATGAGCATACTCCATCACTATTTCTTTGTTGCCAATCTCCATCACCATCAAACTTGTCCGGTCTGGAGCGATGTCAATATTGAATTTGTATTGCCTTAAGAAAGCATTAGCAAGATCATTCCATTTCTTAACTCTTGTATTATCTAAGGTCATATACCAACTTAACACGGAACCACAAAAGTTGTCATTGAAGAAGTTGATGAGCAACTTGTCATTATGTATGACCTCCACTATTTTGTTGCAATATGACCTCAAGTATGTATTAGGGCATTCCAACCTTTTGTACTTGATGAATTTTAGCACTCTAAACTCCTTGGTTACCACTACATTTGGTACTAGGCATATCTCTCTTACTCTAACCGGGTCATAGACATCAAATCCCTCAACAGCTCTCAACCTTTCCTCCCAAACAACCCATTTATCTTGTTCAGGTGACTAAAAGATTTAACCCTGTGGGATTCCCCTATAGTTAGATCTATTATGGCTGGTATTTGAGTAGATGTAATTGGGTCGACCAATTCCTCGGTAACAGGTGAGCAAGTTTGAAACTGATAGAAAATTATCCTAAGAGAACGCAAAGTTTTAGAATTGATTAAATTTGATCTCTACCATTCAAAACAAAGAGGATATCTAGGTGAACCCTCTTAAGAAATTTAAAGCAAATCCAACTGTGAACGAATGAGAACCAAACTAGAGGCTATGGTTGTCTCAAACTTAGTTTTTTAGAAATAGTACTTTGGAAATATCTCTCAAAAAGCAATAAATCAGCAAAGTCCGAATGGTCAGTTTGTATATTATCACCAAGCACACAATATTAAATAATATTACTTTTAATTATTTCATCGGTGATTCCGCCGATGAATTCACTTTAAAATTATGAATTTTGCACAAAAATTTTAAATAACTCTTTAGGATTTTCACAGTTCGTCGGTAAGTACACGCGATAAAAAATGCATTAATTACCCGCGCTTTGGACTTCACATTTTATTGGTGAGTTTGTCGGTAATTGTGGACTGCACTAACACAGGAGGTGAATAGTTCCCATCCTCTAGCAAATACCAACGGACTGATTTTATCTGTAGAGATGTTGGTGATTATAGCATATTCAGTAAATACTTTACAACTCTCTGTGAAATACCGACGGATTCATTCCGTTTGTAAGGACGTCAGTGATTGTGGCATGTTCAGTAAATATTTTGCAACTCTCTGTAAAATACCAATGGGCGCATAATTTTGTCTATAAATCCGTCAGTGATGTGGACAATGCATGACAGGTTGTGTTTGTATTGCCTATTTATCCTCCCTACATACACTTAAATTGCAAACTACCCACATAGCACAATAACAATAGTGAACAATTATAAAAATAAATATTTCATGGTACAAAACTTCATCCATAATATTACATTATAAAAAATTCTTTACATTTTCATGTTCTGATATTTAGTTAGAATTTTCTTCTTCTTCGTCAATTGAATCGTCATCAGCTCCATCGTAATCTTCAATGTGGATATCATCATCATCATCTTCATCATCATCATCATCTTCATCGACATGTGTTTGTCCGCTGGAGCTCAAAACAACATTTAACTCATCTGCGTCAACATCAACAAGACTATCATCAAAAACATGAAAATTTGAATTTTCTTCTAAGTCAATTAAAGGAGCAACTCGATGGGTTCAACCAACTCACTAACTTGAAAGACTTCATCTCACACACTTGTGTCTTCGTTCTCATCTTGAACAACCTCGACACAACCACCTGGGTTTTGTTTTTAAAACAGATAACCAATCAACTCTTGATCAGTCCTTTCTAAAGAAAGCGGTGTATATGTAATAAACTTGTTGGCATTACTTTGTGAAAACAAAGACATCGTTTACGTTGCAGAGTCTAACTTTTTGAGTTGATTTTCACTAGACCATAGTGAGGATCTACTCTGATTCCTCTATCAGTGGTCTCATACCAATAGCATTTGAATAAAAACACTATATTCTGCAAGCTATGATATTGCAATCTGATGACCTCTTCTAATTTACCATAGTAGTCAACTTCAAATTCACTACAAGTCGATCTCTTAACAGAAACAACGTTGTTATATGTCTTTCTTCCATGCCCGTATTCTTCAATATGAAACACATATCTATTGATAAAATACTCGTTGTAGCACTTAACTTTTCTTTTAGGACCTAGGCTTAGTAAAGACAATGAAATAGCAGCACTCCTTCCCATTTGATAAACCTTGTACATCAAGTACAACAATGAACAATAAACAAGAATTCTGTAACGAAATAAAGTAACTTGCAAGAGATAATGAGTTTGTGATAGACTTACATGTGTTTTGAACCATGTGGCAATTGTTCATCTTGTAATCGAAAGATTTGGGATTCGGTCAGCTGTGAGTTATTGAACAGTAAATATTGTCAATGTTGCTTACAAGGTTTTCAATATTATATGAGTTTATGATATTACAATATATAAATAGTATATTTTTAACAAAGTTTAAGTAGTACATATACTTACTAAGTAAAAGGTCTCAACTTATCATAGTTAAATAGAACATAATTGTGTCTTGTCTGAACTCTATCTTAGATAAATATCTTTCCCTTATAACATTTTTAGGTGAGGGTCATCCAAGATGGGAGAATATTGACAACTTTCCACTGGAAGACACTTCACTACCATCATCATGATGTGGAACGTGGTTGATTCTCGTTCTCAAATGACGTTCAAAATAGTACGAGATAAATGTTGAGATCTCCTCAACAATATAGGCCTCACATATCAACACACGCCTTATTCTTAACCTTTTTCTTAATATTGAACAAGTACCTGCATGGAATTACACAAATATTTTTCAATTAAGAAAAACAATGAAAATACTTTATGAATTACATTGCATCTGTGATATCTAACCTCTCAAATGGATACATCCATCTATATTGGACTGGTCCTCTAACTTTTGCCTCATACTGTAAATGTATGGGTAGATGCTCCATAAAGTCAAAAAATGATGGAGGGAATATCATCTCAAGTTTGCATATTGTCTCGACGATATTCATTTCAAGGCGCTTAATGTGATTTGTATGCAACTTCCTGGAGCATATATCTCTAAAGAAATGACTAATCTCCGTAAGTGCATCCCATATACCCTTTGGCAACAAATCATGATAAGCTAATGGAATGAGTGTTTGCATAAACACGTGGCAGTCATGGCTTTTCATTTCATACAATTTGTATTCCTCTAGACTAACCAACCTTGATATGTCTGAGGCATGTCCATCGGGAAAACGCAGACTTTTAAGCCATTGGTACACTAGTTGTTGTGCATTTTTCTCTAACACGAAGCTTGCTCTGGGTTTTGCGACCCGAGACCCATCAAAAACCAACTCTATATTTTTACGGTTATAAAACAATGTTATATCCATTCTAGCCTTGATGATATCCTTTGTCTTCCCTTCATATCCATGACGATGTTGAAAATATTCTTTCTATGTGCATGACGTCGAGGTTATGGCAGAAGAGATTGGTCTTCCAATAAAGAAGCTCCCAGAAAATGCTCCCCTTTACCTAGTTGTGGGTTAAACCAAAACCAGGAAACTTCTGCTTACCAGATTGGAAACCAAACACAATGTCAACGTACTCTGATACAGCGTCATGCAATTCTTCACCAGAAAGACATGAGGGTGCAACATCATTTTCAACTCTGCCGATAAAGAAATCCTTTCTGTTCTTTCTGTACCTGCGATTCGTTGGCAAAAAACAATGGTGACATTAAAAAAAAAAAGCTTTACCTTCGTTTGTTAGCGTGAATGCCTTATTATTTTCTATATAGTATGGGCATGCTAGTTTTCCATGCGTGCTCCAACCAAAAACCATTCCATAAGGTGAAAAATCATTGATAGTCCACATCAAAGCCACCCTCACAAGAAAATTATTTTTTCTCGATATATCATAAGTCAAAGCTCCGGAGGACCACAATTGCGTCAACTCATTAACCAACGATCGAAGACAATTATCTATATTCCAACTCGGACTGCTCTGATCAGGTATCACCATAGATAAAAACATGAACTCCAGCCTCATGCACATCCCCAATGGCAAGTTATAAACTGTGAGTATGATCGATCAACAAGAATAAGGAGCAGCAAATGACTCGAATAGGTTGAATCTGTCTGTACATAATCCAAGACACATGTTCCTTGATTCAGGTGAAAAGTGAGGATGCACACTGTTAAAGTGTTTCCATGCTTTGCCTTCAGAAAGATGCATCATCACTCCATCAACCGCATCATGTGATTGATGTTATATCATATGCTCGGCAGTCATTGGTGACATGAATAACCTCTACAGTCTAAGTGTGATTGGAAAGTATCTAAGTTTTTTATATGCCACGAGAGTCTTTCCCGTGCCAGTTTGGGTTTGTAACGGGAATGCTCGAATGTCATGCACTTGGTCAGCTCAACATTTTCAAGGTAGTACATCATGCAGAAGTTAGGGCACATGTCAATTTTCTAGTATCCTAAACTGAGGGGTTTTATCATGGACTTTGCAGCATAGAAGTTCTTTTTCAACCTGTTCTCTTCAGGTAAAATACTTATCGCCCGTTCAATAATTCTATCATAACCGGCCTTACTCAACCTACAATTCGACTTGATAGTGAACACATGTGCAACGACCAATAATTTACTATGATTCATGCAACCATCCTATAATGGTTCATCAGAATCTTTCAATAAATCAAAAAACATAGCCACATCTGCATTAGATTCTTCTTTTATAATTGGACATTGACTGACATTACCTTGATTCATTCTCATTACATCCATAACCATATTCCTGTAAGGATTACTGTTTTCATATACAATTCCATGCATGTTGCTAGCACTAGAAGTTGACTCAACCATCATTTCTATCATGCTCTTATTATGAACAAATAGTTCTCCATGTGGATACCAACATAAGTAATCCTTCATGAACCCCTTGTGTAGAAGATGCATCGTTACAACATCTGGATGCAGATACTTTTATATTTTTACACCTTCGCATGGATACCTAATACCGCCTCCACTAAAATTTCTCAAAAAAATGTTGCAATGATGTATTTTCTACACAAGGTGTTCTAATATTGTCTAAAATGTTCTGTTGGTTTTAAAAGAAGTTCTACTATTGTCTACGGTGTCCTATTTTTTACAAAAACATAAAACACTCCTATCAATCTACAAATAAAATAAATTAACTTACAGTGTTATAGACTTAATGATGTAGATTAAGATAAGAATTAATCATCTAGTCTTAAAACAGTATATTGTATGGTCTCTAGTGTGGGTGCCACTACATATATAGATGGGCTGCGTAGGTGCAGGAAAATATTTCCAGAACTGTATTAGTTTGAAACTAGTTATATGCCCCGCGCGATGCCGCGGGTCAATTATTTTTTGTATTTCAAAAAAAAGCTAAGATCTAAAAATGTTAGGTTTTTTTGCGAAATTATACGTAAGAGTCTTAGATTTGGTTGCAACGCCTGATCCAAGAGTAATATTTATAATATTAATAATAACATTAAACTTGGGTTAACCCTTAACATAAAAGTGTCTGGACTGCAATATCAGACCCAATAGCATTGGACGTGGGTCTGACTGTAAGGTTGTGTCATAAAAGTTTGATAATTAAATAGATTAGTTAAAAAGAAAAAAACAAAGGAAAAAACCAACAAGAAGAAAAAAACTAATGAATAAAAAGAAAAAAATATATGAATTAATAGGGTTAACCCGTCATACCTTGAATTCGCATCGTGAAAGTTTGATAATGAAAAATGAAAAAACAAATTAATGGGTTAACCCAGAATTAACTTAACTAACTCGTTAAACCAAGTTAACCTGTCAAACCCGGAATCCGTGTCATAAAAGTTTGATAATTAAATAGAAAAAAAATTTAACATCAACAATTTAAATTAAGCAAAAAAAATTAATTTAAAAGAAAAAAAAAGCAAAAAAAAATGCAAGTTAACTCGTAAAACCAAGTTAACCCGTTAAACCCCGGATCCGTGTCATGAATGTCTGACAACTAAATAAAAAAAAGTGAACATTAACAAACTGAACTAACTGAAAAAAATTAATTAAAAAGAAAAAATCAAAAAATAAATCCGGGTTAACTCGTCAAATCATGTTAACCTGTTAAACCCAGGATTTGTGTCCTGAAAATCTGATAACTAAATAAAAAAAATTTAACATTAACAAACTAAATTAAACAAAAAAATTTATGAAAATAAAAATAAATAAAAAAATTGACCGGTCAACCCATAATTAACTGGGTTCTCCCGTGAAACCAGGTTAACCCGTGAAACTCGGGATATATGTCATGAAAATCTAATAACTAAATAGATAGAAATTTAACATTAACAACTAAACTAAACTAAACTAAAAAAAATTAATTAAAAAGAATAAAAAGCAAAAATATATATATTTTAGGTTAACGTATCAAATCAGGTTAACTCGTTAAATCCAGAAAATGTGTCATGAAAGTCTAATAACTAAATAAAAAAATTTTACATTAATAAAATAAATTAAAAAAAATTTGCTAAAAAAAAAGTAAAAAATAATTTTCCAAAAGGCATAAAAAAACAGCCAAAAGAAACAACTTAAAAAAAAAAAACATAAAGCAACAGAGACAAGAGATCAGTGTTTTACTGTGGACTGCACTGTGTAGTCCACAGTAAAACACTGATCTATTTTAGATATTTACTAGTTAGATGACCCGCGCGATGCCGCGGGTCAATTTGTTTTTGCATAAAAAATATCAAAAAAAGCAAAGATTTAAAAGTGTTAGGTCTTTCTGCAAAACTATACCCAAGAGTCTTGGGTTTGGCTGCAACGTCTGACCCAAGAGTAATATTTATAATATTAATAATAACATTAAACTTACATGACCCAAGTTTAAGTGGGTGTGGCTGCAATGCCAGACCCAATAACCTTGGATGTGGGTCTGGTTGCAAGGTCATATTATAAAAGTGTGATAATTAAATAGATTAAGTAAAAAGAAAAAAACATAGAAAAAAAACCAACATGAAGAAAATAACTAATGAAGAAAAAGAAAAAAATCAATTAACTGGGTTAACTCTTTAAACCAGGTTAACACGTCAAACATTGAATTTGTGTCGTGAAAGTTTGATAACTAAATAGAAAAAAAAAATTGACGGGTTATCCCAGAATTAACTGGGCTAACCCATCAAACCTAGGATTCACGTCATAAAAGCCTGATAATTCAATAGAAAAAAATTTAATATTAAGAAAGTAAATTAAAAAAAATAATTAAAAAAAGCCAGAAAAAAACTAAAGGCATCAGCTTTTTCACTGTGGACTGCATTGTGCAGTCCACAATAAAATGCTTAAAAAGGAAAAGAAAAGGGAAAAAAACAAAGGCATACCCATGGGTTAATTTTTTTTCTTGCACAAAAAATATAAAAAAGGCTAAGATTTAAGAGTGTTAGGTCTTTCTGCAAAGATATACCCAAAAGCCTTGGGTCTAACTGCAACGCTTGACCCAAGAGTAATATTTATAATATTAATAATAATATTAAACTTACATGACTCATGGTTAAGTGAGTCTGACTACAACACCAGATCCAAGAGCCTTGGATGTGGGTCTGGCTGCAAGATCGTGTCATAAAAGTATGATAATTAAATAGATTAATTAAAAAGAAAAAAACAAAGAAAAAAAACCAACATGAAGAAAAAAATTAATGAAGAAAAAGAAAAAAAATCTGAATTAATTAGATTAACCCTTCAAACTAGGTTAACCCATCAAACTTGGGATTCATGTCATGAAAGTTTGATAACTAAATAGAAAAAAAAAAAAAGTTGATGGGTTAACCAAGAATTAACTCAGTTAACCCGTGAAACCAGGTTAACCAGTCAAACCTGGGATATGTGTCATGCAAGTCTGATAATTAAATAGAAAGAAATTTAACATTAACAAACTAAATTAAACAAAAAAAATTAATTAAAAAGAAAAAAAAACTTCACGTTACCTTGTCGAATCAAGTTAACCTGTTAAACTCGGGATCCATGTTATAAAAGTCTAATAATTAAATAAAAAAATTTAACATTAACAAAAGAAAAAAAACAAATAAAAATGGATGGGTTAACCCAGAATTAACTGGGTTACCCGTAAAACCAGGTTAACCCGTCAGACTTGGGATATGCGTCATGAAAGTCTGATAACTAAATAGAAAGAAATTTAACATTAACAAACTAAAGTAAACGAAAAAAATTGATTAAAAAACTTCGGGTTAACTTGTCAAACCAGATTAACCTGTTAAACTTAGGATCCTTGTCATGAAAGTCTGATAACTAAATAAAAAAATTTAACATTAATAAAATAAAAAAATAAATAAAAATGGACGGGTTAATCCAGAATTAACTGGGTTAACCCATGAAACCAAGTTAACCCGTGAAACCTGAGATATGTGCCATGAAAGTCTGATAACTAAATAAAAAGAAATTTAACATTAACAAACTAAAGTAAACGAAAAAAATTAATTAAAAAAAAAATCCAGGTTAACTCGTGAAACCAAGTTAACCTGTTAAACCCGGGATCAATGTTATAAAAGTCTGATAACTAAATTAAAAAAATATTAACATTAATAAACTAAATTAAACAAAACAAAATTTATTAAAAGAAAAAAAAACAAAGAAAGAAAGAAAAAAGCTAAAGGCATCAAAAAAGAAAAAAATGAAAAAAATAGCTTAAACTAAATTAAACGAAACAAAATTTATTAAAAGAAAAAAAAATAGCTAAAAGCATCAAAAAATACTTTAAAAATAATAATAATAAGAAGAAATAACTTAGCCTTATAATAATAAGAAATAACTTAGCTTTTTATGGTGGATTGCTACATTAAAATACTGAGTTATTTTAGTATATTTGTAATAATAATAATAAAATTGTCCTCGTTTTGCTATCGTTGAAAAAACATGACACTTTGGCTGGAATAATTGTACTATCCTAGCAGTTCGTAAATGTTTCTCTCATTTTTTTTTAATTTTTTTTTAAAAATCATTGTTATTTAATTACGAAAGGCACAAGTGCACAAAAAACGTGCTGTCTGCCTACACAACTTTGGAGTGATAGATAGATCCACGCAGCACAGAGCATGGTTTGCGATGATCTAATCAGTTTATGTAATCTCGTTTTACACATTATTGCGTGAAAAAAGAAACTTCAAATTGAAAATTGTCAGAGATACCTTTTCCAAACCCATGGATGGAAATTCCCCTCCTGTCGCCACCTCATGCATGCAAATGAAAAACACGTGGGAAACTATTAATGGAAGCGGCACTGAAAAGCAAGGGCGTTAGATTATCAATTATTGTAGTGAGCAGTTCTCTATTTTTGAATGACAAGTGTGTTTTATTAAGTTTTTTTATTAATGTTTTTATATTTATTTTATTAAGATATTTTTTAAGGTATTGCTGACGTCCTAATTCAAGTTTTGATGTATTTTTGTGATTTTCTTTTTCTTTTTCTCTCCAAACTATTTAATATTTTTTATTGAATGTACTTACCCTGAATAGTAACAAACTATAAAAATCGTTACTTAAACATTGGATTTAGAAAATCAATCAAGTTGGTTATCCTCCAACCCCAATTTATAATATTATGTTTTTATTTTAATTTTTATCTTGGTCATTTTATAAAAAATTAAATTTATTTTGAATTTCAT
>Ga0325403_1000694_pt1 | contig 25383 bp, 11 predicted proteins | sample PopdelMetagenome_19_FD_205665 | JGI IMG/M metagenome (GOLD analysis project Ga0325403, IMG submission 205665) | Populus deltoides microbial communities from Bellville, Georgia, United States - Xylem-PdKOR-R4 | ecosystem: Host-associated > Plants > Phyllosphere > Stem > Wood/Secondary xylem... | reverse complement strand
CTGGAAAACATAACTTTTATGTGTGGGTAGGATCTAGTGGAGAAATCTAGAAACATTTGGGATATCTAATTAAACAAGCTAGTCAATACAACAAGGGTGCATTCAACTGTTGCTTTCTACTACACAAATGGGGCCAACATACTAAGACATCTTTCCAAAATTTTCTATAACTCATCTCAAACCTTTAGAAATTATATTCAATATTCCGGTTTGAATCTTAAGCTTTCTAATTTAACTCTACCATCTAACATTTCATACAACCATCCCATCAATCCAACAGGGAATCCCATTTAGGAGAAACATTGACTTAAATGGACATGGCTTTAACAGTTTGGGCATTGTCCCATAGTTAAAGGGCTAGAGGGTGCAGTGTAACTACCTTTGCAAAGTAGTTTTCACTTTTCTTCTGCATTGCTCTCATCTATTTTCCTAATCCTCCTTTTCATTGAAAATTACCAAATATCAATTCCAATATATAAAGCAAGAACAGTACTTGAGACAAGATACATAACGCAATGTTTAGTTGTTTACAAAATTCTTGCACTATTCCAGTTTCTACAAAGAAAATTATAGTTAGGAAACCCATCTTCCCAACACTTTTGTAGTTCTTCAAGAAAACTAAAAAAAAATTATGCAACCCTCCTCTAAAATATACGTCAGAAAACTAAAAAGACTCCGTCTTGGCATTGCTTAATTTCAAGAGTTGGCAAAAAACAAAATTACAAATTTTTGGATTGAACAAGTAGCATTCCAGCAAAAACAGGTTTCTACAATGGTCTCAATCTCATATGCAATCAGCAGAATCAACATTAACTATTCCTACCTGGTTGTTCAATTAGAATCAGGTACAGTAGAGAAAAATATAGTAATTATGAGCATTATATATTCCTATCTAATTGTTCAATCAGAATCACACAATAGAGAATAATATAGTAATTATTAAAATCGCTAGTAGTCGCGGTTCAGCCATACCGCGGTGAATTTGCTCAATTCCCTTGGTTAATCACAAAGACAATAGCGATCACCATCACCCAACTTTTAAAAGCTAAAAAAAAATTAAATTCAGATTAACAAAAAATAACCTGGTCGGGTATCGGAGCAGAGGTTCCCTCATACTCTCCGCCAGCAGCAAGTGGCTTACCATTACCTTTGCCACCACTATCAAACACATCCATCGGCTTCTTTTCTCCAACAAACTCTAAATCCCTTTTCTCCTCCTCCTCCTCCTCCTCCTCCTCTTTCACCGTCCCCACCACAACAGCACCACCCACACCCACTACTACCCTCTCATTGCCGGCTTTCTGTTCCTTATCCAATGCCGCCCCCGCTGCTGCCCGCCTTCTCCTTGTCCTTGTCGCAATCGGCTCTACTACTTCGTCTGGATTGTTCTTGTGCTCCTGATGCATCTTCTGTTTATTTTCTTGCTTCGGTGTTGCTTCTCCTCCCCGGCCTCTGAGCACTTGACTACGCAGCACCGGCATCGTTCATTCTTTAATTCCAATTATCATGCACAATTTTAAAACAAAAGGAACCAGAACCAACAAGAGTCAAGAAAAACAATCACAAGCGCGTAATGAAAACGACGCCGTGAGTGCTAGAATTTGATCATGAAAATTAAGAATTGGAGAATCCAGTCGATTAGAAGATTGAGGAATTAGGGATTCCTTTTTTCAATTAGGGATCTGTTGTTCTTGGTGACAGTGAAAGAGCAAATCTTGAGAGAGAGAGGGAGGGAAAGAGAGAGGGAGGTTGATTGAATTTTTATAACTGGAATATTAAAACGTTGTTTAATTACGTGGCGGATTCTTTGACGTTGATTTGGAAGAATTGAGAGGTAAGATTTGCGGATTTATGTTTTTTTTAGGAAAATTAAGATAATAAAGATACGTGGTTGAATTACGAGAAAGGGTCATGAGTAGGGGTTTATTTTCCTATTCTCACAAAAACCTTGACCCAGAGGCAAGGCAAAGATGACGAGCCCATCCTGTTTCCCAGTTTGTCTTCCTCAATGCACAAAAGGGCTCGGTAGCGTGTGGGTAGGTACGTGGTTTCTGTGGTGGGGTGTATTGATCTGCGCCGTTCGATTTCTGATCTTTTCATTCAATGTACAAGATATGATTGTGCTCATTGAGATCAGCTCAGGGTGGGCAGGTCGTTTTTTTTTCAAATTTTTATTTTGACCCGAATATGAAAATCTTAAAATTAATAAAGGGATGTGTATTGATCAGATATTCAGTTATTCATCTCCTTCTAGTCTATTAATTTTTTTTTTTGATTCGAGGAAACCTCACCCCTCCGGAAAGCGCACTTTGTGGGCCCAGATGAGGGAATAAAACCCCGGCTATCCCAGGCTCTTACAAGAGGTGCACGCCCTGACTCGAACTCGAGACCTGCTGTGCAGATCCCAAACCCTTTGCCATCACGCTACGCCCTTTGGGGACCTTCTAGTCTATTAAGTTAATTCACGATTCGACTCGGTAAAAATTCAAATTAATTTTTATTAAATTTTCAAAAAAAATCATTTTAATTATAAATAATATAAAATTATAAAAGAAAAAAAAAGGTGTATGTGGAAAATAAAAGAATATTGCATTGTCAACTCTGTTTTTGTAATTGAATTTTTTTTTATTAATGTAGGTGTCGGTTATTAACCCGGATAACATAGATCTAGCTTGCTTCCATGCTCAACATCTTTGGGTTCGGTTCTGTGCTGAGCTCATGTATATACGAGTTTAGTGATTTATCAAACTCAATATCTTTAGATTCAGTTACATGTTGAGATCAAGTACATATAAATTTGGTGTTAATGATTGAACTTATTAACTGTTTTTAATAATTCGAGTTAATTGTTTTAATGAATGTGCATAATGTAAATTTTAAACTTTTATGTTATGATTTGATGGCAAGAACAATTATATAAGCTATAATATTTAAACGAAAAGAAAACAAATTAAATGATAACATAAATAAAAACAAGATAAGAAATTAAAAAATAATAAACTTAATTTTAAAGTATGCTCTAATATCAAATTGATGAAAACATAAGAAGCTAAACCTTATAATCCACAATCAAGAATTGAAATACAAATCTAAAAAAGTTAAAATTATATTGAAAAATCCTAACACAATTATTTCCTAGACCAAGAATCAAAGATATATGGTTAATGCCATAAATATGATATATTTGATAATTTATGGAAGTTCAATGAAGAACCCAAAGAAAAAACGCTCTTACGCTGCTCAATTCTTAGGGACGATATAAATTCTTTCTTTTCAATGTTATTTCAACTACTTGTATAATATGATTTACAAAATAAACCATGATTCACTAATAGACCTAAATTAAATCCACATAACTAACCAACTTAAATCCAAAACTAAATAAGAATAGAGTACAAAACTCATACTTGTATTTAATAAGACCCAATCCGTATATGTTATACATGTTAAACAACTTGATCTATTACTTGGATAATATTAATCAAAGTTCGATCATTCTTGGAACTCAACTTCATGTTTGACACCACTTTAGAAAAAGTTTTTGAAGCTTACTTAGCCCAAATATCATGAATCAACCTATTAAATATATATTTGATCCTCTTAACTCATACCCTTGTAATATTTACAATCGACACATGTAACAGATCTTATAGTATTGCTTGTTGATTCTTATGATTTATAGTATCCAATCACCATAGTCTCTATAGACCCTCCTTAATTGGTATGAAACCTGTAACTGATCCTAAACAAGAAAAATAATAGTCATCTAAACCCTAAGTCATGATCCAACTAGTATTATTCATCACCCTTATTAAACCAACAATAACCTCCAACTACCTAGACAACTAAACCAGCCTCCCTATCTCTAATATCGACTAGTTTAAACCTTCTCTAACTACCCATCTCTATATACCACAACAATAAGCTTTGATTTCCTTCCACACTTGAAACATTGAACCAGTAAACTAAACCACCACAATAGTAGCCTAAAATAACACTATAACTAGCTATATAAGTAAAACCATTTTTTTTTCTTTAGTAGCCACCAAACACCGATAAAAACAAGAGAGGAAAAAGACCTGAAGTGAATCTATCATGATCTCTCTTCTTAGACAGTGGTTGGTGACACCATAAATGGAAAGGAAAATAAGTGGCTTTGTTGATTAAAATCATGTTATGCACATCATCATAGACCACTTTTAAAAATAAGACTATTGTTGAAATCACTTTCATGTATTTCACAAACAGGCAAGTTATCTAGAATAATTAGACCACTTTTGAAAAATCTGTGAATTTTTCACACAAACAAACAGGTCGCTTAGAACAATTAAACCACTTTTTAAAAAGCTATGAGTTTTTCACACAAATTGGCAAGTCGTTCGGAACAATTCGACCATTTACACTAATAGGCAAGTTGTATGGAACAATTAGACTATTTAAAAAATATCTGACTTTTTTCACTAACGAGCAGGTTACCTACAACAATTAGATCACTTTAAAAAAAAATTGATTTTCTCGATAACAGATAGATCACCTTGAATAATTAGACTACTTTTAAAAAATCTTTTATTTTTTTTTTTCATACAATGGACAAGTTGCTTAGAACAATTAAACTATTTTTGAAAATCTTTGAAATTTTCATTGACAAGATAGGTTATCTCTCAAATGGCCAATTTAAAATTTTATATTGATGATTTTGTCGAAAAATCCATCGGTGATACACAATCCATTACCGATGAGTATTTCATCATTAATTCATCAATAATATTTACTAGTGGTTTGGCTGATGGAAAAATGGTCAGGTTTATTTTTTATTTGGCACAAATATTATATTGGGGTTTCTGTCGGTAAGTAACTTCACTGATTGAATTACGATGAACATGACAAGTTTACATTGAAAAACAATTAGTGATTTATATGATGAAGGAAATACAACTTAAACATGGACATGGACGGGATATTTCATTGGTGATAATTAATTTTCTGGTCATGAAAGAACTAATTCGGTCTGATTTTGATTTTAAAAACCTAAAAACAATTTAACCAAGCCAGACTAGCTGAAGCAAAAAATTGAAAGAACCAGTTCGGAACTTGGATATGTTAACTGAGCAAGTGTTTTAGAACTATTACCTCATCATACCTGTTTCCAAACCTCTTCACCTTATCTTGTTTTTTTTTTTTTTTTTATAAATTCTATGTAGGTTTTATCTTCCTTGAGAGTAGAGATGAAATGCAGTCCGATTTCACCTTTACAGCATGAATATGAATAGGAATGGCTAAGTTTCTGTTTATGCTAGCCTGCAAATAATTTTATGTAACTTTTAGTGCAACTGTTTTTTACTATGTTCTTATTGGCTTTTTCCTGAACAATTTTGTACTATGAGTTTTAATACTTGCTAGATGCCTATGACAGAGAGATGTTTGCTGAGACAAAACAGGAACTAAATGCCCTAAAAAACTCCAAGAAGATTCACAAATTTCACTGGTTTTTCTCTTTAAAAAACCTAACAGAACCAAATCAAAATCATCAGTTATATATATCGGCCATGGCTGTAACCGGTGTGAGCTTGGTAGATTTTTTGGAGTCTTGTTTCTTAGCTTTATCAACGGAGACCACCGTGGATGAGTATATGACAACTTCAAATTCAATTTTGCTTGCCCAAGGTACATAAAGATGATTAATTATAAAAATAAGATGTGCAAATTTACTTGGGAGAGAGCACAAAATTGAGAAATTTCATTGTTTTTGGAGAATAATCAGTAACATTATAATAATTATTCGCTGAGCTAATTTTAAAGAAAAAATAGATATAAATAGAAGAGAGAAGATATTCTTATTATTTTTTATAGATCATGATTTTTTTTTTGTGTTTGTTTTTTTTATAAAATAAATCTAAAAAATAATTAATAAAATATTACTAATTAATCCCTTAGCACCATAAATGTTTTTCAAAAAGAGATGTTTTCTCCTTGCTAATAACATATTATTATTATTATTATTATTATTATTATTATTATGTGCAGCCCAACAATTCGACTTATGCACACAACTGTGTTTGAGTTATGATTTGGTACGGAACGATAATTATGCGCCTACTTGATATTTTAAAAATCCTCTTTTCTTAATTTTTTTTCTTTTAAGGATGTTATCTAGTAATAAAAAATTGAGATTAAACTATTTATTTTTTATGTGGTATCAGGTTCAGGTTCTGTGGTTGTTAATATTGATGATCACTAGAAGTTTATTTAGTCATTAACTTCAGGATTCGTGGTGATTAATCGAGACACACAAGCTGACTCGAACATTCCACATCAATAATAATAAAATAAAATAAAACCTCTTTTCTTAACAGGAGACTCGAAGAAAGCTTAGCATGAAAGAGCTGAACTTTACAGAATGCATGCTCCATTTGCCCACCTTTCCTCACATGCCTCAATCACATTTCCAATCTCATAGAAGCTGCCATTTGGCAAGCTCAAGGATCTTGTTTTTTCTAGGGGCGATTGTTTCTTGGAAATTGGTTTCCGGAAAACTACTTTTAAACTTTTCTGTGTTTGTTTGCCATTAGAAAAGTTGGTCAACGGAAAACAATTTCCGGTTAACGAAAAACATTTTCCAGTCAAAGAAAAATTTGGCTTGGTTTCCAAGAAAGTATTTTCCTTTTATTTTGGGCGGAAAACACTTTCCGGAAGTTATAAAAAATTAGAAATGTCATATTATTTACCGATTATATCAAATTTGGTCCTCAAACTTTTGATTGCTATATATATATATATATATATATATATAAATCTGGATTTGCCAAAATCCAGATTTGATATCAAACTTAGAAAATATGAATGCGGAGTGTAATTTTTGTAATAAATCTTTTTTGTTGGGGATTGGATACCTGATCCAATTTAAAGCAGAATTTAGAGGTTTGTAATTGATCACAAGTCTTGGTGTGCCCTTTTCAATTTCAGAATTTTTATTGACATATATATATATATATATATATAATATTTATTTTTCAATTTCATCCCTTAGAATTTAATTTTTATACTAACTTTAATCCTCATTTTTATTTTGCTTTTCCCTTATCATTTTTTAATTGAAATTTTTTATCTATCAAATTTGGTCATCATTCTTTTGATTGTTACTTATTTTATTTAAAATAATTTACAAAATGTTAATTATTATTATTATTATTTTAATTTCTTCATCTTTCAATTTTTTTTATTTTTTATTTGATCTCTATTATTTTGATTATTATTTATTTTATTTGAGATAATTTATGAAATTATATTTTTTTTTCAATTTCATTCTCATTCAATTTTTTAATTTGTAAGATTTATTCCTCGTTATTTTAATAAACTTGAAAAAAATAAAAACATTACTAAGTTATTTTCCAGCTCATTTTCCATGACATAACCAAACATTAGAAAGTGTTTTCCAACTTATTTTTCATTACACTACCAAACATCGGAAAATACTTTCCCGGAATTCACTTTCTAAAAGGAAACTACTTTCCAGCAAACAAACGGGGCCTAAATGCAACTCCTTTTCATTTATCTAATTGTGAAAATTGTTATAAAGGCCCTGTCATATCACAATAAACACCCCAAAGTTTTGAAAACTTTCAACCAGTCCTTAGATAAACGTTTATGTAATAAATAAATTTCCTTACCTAGGCCTCTTTGTTTCGTAAGTCTTTCTATATTTATTTCTCATTAGAAAAGTTGGTTAATAAAAATATTTTTCAATTAAACAAAAAATTGACTTATTTTCTAGAAAAAAAAAATATTTTTCTTTTATTTTGGATGGAATATACTTTCAAGAAGTTGCAAAAAAATAAAAAAAAATTCTTTTTATTTGTTGATTATATCAAATATGGTTCTCAATTTTTTGATTGCTATATATTTTGTTTTGAAATCTTTTTTTATTTATTTTTTTTCTCAATCTCATTCCTTAGAATTGATTTAATTATTTTTATATCAACTAGAGTCCTCATTCTTTTGATTGTTATTTGTTTTTCTCTTATTCTTTTCTTAATTGATTTTTTTTTATTTATCAAATTTGGTCTTTATTTTTTTGTTTGCTATTTATTTTATTTGAAATAATTTAAAAAAATGAGATTTCTTTTCAATTTTATCATCCTTCAACTTTTTTATCTGTTAGTTTTTGTCCTTATTCTTTTAATAAACTTGAAAATAAAATAAAATATTAATAAGTTATTTTCCATCGCATAGTCAAATACTAGAAAGTATTTTCCAACTTATTTTTCATGAAACTGTTAAACATAAAAAAAAATATCTATTTTTCAGGAATTCATGTTCCATAGAAATCACTTTTCAAAAGACAATTATTTTTCAATAAACAAACAGGGCCTCAGTAAGTCTTGTGGCCTATTGTGTTTTTTGTTTTCAATTCTTTGATGTGCCTTAGATTCTTAACCTGATCAAACTAACAGTCTGATATGAAGATGAAGGAAGGTAAGTTTGGCTATATAGTTTTTTTTTATTGTGTTTAGGTTGAAAATTACATGATTATTAATGAAAATGAGGGATAAAGTCTTAATGAAACTCTTTGATAAGTTGGAGATATCGTAAAGGAATTTCAATCATGATAAAGATGCCACACACTTTGTGATCAAGAGCGATAAATCTGATTTGTTCTTCAACCAATTTTTAAACTAAAAAAACAAGGAAGAAAGCTCTCTAAATGAAAAGTTGAAAAGTTTTATATTATTTTCAAAAGTTCTTAATACTTGGCCTGAAACATCATTATATATTTGGAATAACCTTTTAAGTCTAGGAAATACCAAAATGATATAAATAAGACCCAAATAAATGATTTTGTTTAGAAAACTAGACAAATAATAAATAGTACATGTTTTTTTACTTATACAACACACATAAACATAAAAATTAAAACAATCATAACTTCTCGCACACAACTTCAATGCATGTATGGTTGGACAATCTAGAAAGATGACATCTGAACTTGAAAACCATATAGAATAAGCTTATTCTCTAATGTAATAAGGTGGTGAAAAATCGAACTTAAATTGGCCCATGAGATGGTAGCAAACTCAAACTCTTCAAAACTCCTAAATTATGACCCACACCTTTTTTGAAAACAAACAAACATATTTAAACCATTTTCATTTAGTTTATAAGCCTCCAAACTCATTCAAGCTTCAATCACGCTAATTTAACTTATTAAAACACTTTCTAGTTGTTTCACCTGAGCTCTCATCATTGGATTATTTGAATGCTTATACACGTTAGAATCAACCCCTTTTATGTTAAATCATGATGAATATCATCACCTTCGGGTTGAAAGTGATTCTTCCTTAAATTAGAATTGTCAACATCTTCTAAGTAAGGTGACAAGTCTTTTACATTAAAAGTATTTGAAACATTGTACTCATCAATCAACCTTGTAAGCAATACCATTCACCCTTTCAAAAACTCAAAATGGTCCATCATCTCTCAGCATCAATTTGGATTTTTACTTGCTTGAAAATCTATCTTTACTAAGATGAATCTGAACAAGATCTCGCGGCTCAAATCTGACCATCTTCCACCCTTTATTGGCATGTTTTCCATACTTTGTCATCGTCTTCTTAACATGAGATCAAACTTATTTATAGAGTTTTTTCATCATTAAAGCCCCTTTCACCCTATCCATAGAAGTCCTCTCTTTAATTGGAATAAACACTATATCAATAGGAACACAAGATTTAAAACCATACACAACTTTAAATGGTGAAAATTTTGTAGCTCCATTCACACTAAGATTATAAGCAAACTCCACAATAAGCAAACAAGTGTCACAACTCTTCAATTTTTTACTTATAATAGATCACATTAAAGAAGAAAGAGGTTGGTTCACTACCTTGGTTTGTCCATCGGTTTGCAGATGACATGTCATAATGAACATTAGTTTTGTTCCAAGCTTCCTCCAAAGAATCTTCAAAAAATAACTTAGGAACTTTGCATCACTATCAGATACCATACTTTTAAGGACTTCATACAAACAAACAACTTCCCTAAAAAACAAATCAACAATATTTGCAGCATTGTCAATCTTGTGCCAAGGTATAAAATGTGACATTTTGGAAAATCGATCAACCATAATCATAACTAAATCTTTTCCATGTTGTGTTTTAAGCAACCCGAGTATAAAGTCCATGGTGATATCCATCTATAACTGCTTTAGAATAGGCAACGATATATACAACTTATATGCATTCTCTTTGCCCCTACAACACATCTCTCAATCACTTTATGAACATCCTTTAATTGTGTTAAGCCAAAAGCAATGTTATTTCAGCAGCTCATAAGTCTTCTTTTCATCAAAATGACCACTAAGACCACCACTATGAGCCATTTGCACAAACAACTCCTGTAAAGAACTTGAAGGAATACACATTATGCCCGTCTTGAACAAGTAACCTTCATGCATAAAGAACCCATCACAAGCTCCCTTAGCACATTTAGTAACCATAATAGCAAAGTAAGAATCATAAGCATATTGATCTTTCACTTGTTCAAAACCCAGCAACCTTACATTCAATATAGAAAGCGATGCATACCACTTAAAAAGAGCATCGACAAATACATTGCTTGTCTCTTCTTATACTTGATGACATATAGAAATGACTCTATAAACTATACCCACTTAGCATGTCTTCAATTCAGCTTGCTTTAACCCTTAATATACTTTAAAGATTCATAGTCAGAATGCACAACAAACTTTTCTGGTAATAAATAATATTGTCATACCTCTAAAGCTTGAATTAAAGCATAAACTCTTTGTCATAAATTGAGTAGTTCAATTGTGCACCATTTAGCTTTTCACTAAAGTATGCAATAGACCTTTTTTCTTGCAATAACATAGCCCCAATTCCAACCCCGAAAACATCACACTCTATCTCAAACATCTTAGCAAAATCTAGAAATGCTAAAACAGGAGCAATACATAACTTCTCTTTAATCAACTCAAAAGACTTTTGTGCATTTTCGCTCCACCGAAACTCACTTATGTTTTTCAAACATTCGGTCAAAGGTGCAATTATAGAACTGAAGTTCTTCATAAATCACTGATAAAATAAAGTTAAACCATGAGAACTCCTCATATTAGCAATATTAGTAGGTTTCGGTCAGTCTTTATTTGCTTTTATTTTTTCTTTATCAACCTTAACCCCACCACTAAAAAAGATATAACCAAGAAACACAACACTTTCTTGACAGAAATGATACTTCTTTAGCTTCCCATACAACTTAACATCACACAAAGTTTCAAATACAGCCTTAAGATGCTCCACTTGGTCATCAAAAGTTCTACTATATACCGAAATATCATCAAAATACATGACAACAAACAATCCAATATGCTTCCTTAAAACATGATTCATGAGTCGCTTAAATGTACTAGGTGCGTTAGATATCCTAAATGGCATTATCATCCATTCATACAACCTATGTTTAGTTTTAAATGTTGTTTTTCACTCACCTCTCATCTTTCATCTTTCATCTTAATATGATAATAACCACTCATCAAATCAATCTTAGAAAACAATGCAGCACTATGCAACTCATCAAGTCTAGGTATAGAAAATTAATACTTAACTATTATCTTGTTGATTGCATGACTGTTAACACACATTTGCATGGTACCATTCTTTTTCAGTACAAGCAAGGTAAGTCATAAAATATGGACTAAATGACTCTCATACATAACCCTTTTCTAAAAGCTCACCAACCTACCTTTGAATCTCCTTTGCCTCCTCTGTATTACACCTATAGGCTGGTCAGTTAGGAAGTGAAGCTCCCGATACCAAGTAAATTTGATGCTTAATTCCATGAATAGGTGGTAAACCCTAAGTAACTCTTTTGGAAACACATTTGAAAACTTCTTAAGCAATTTCATTATCTTTTTTTGGCAATTCCACATTCTTTACTTGTAATAATGGTTTTAGCCATACTATGAAAATAGCCCTAATTGAAGCTAGTGCTTGTTCGATATCTCTCTTATTAGCTAACATAAGCCATTTACCCGATTTCACCTTCTTCTTTTTTACTTTACAACTTATCCTCTTTAATTTATCAAGAATTCATTGGCAATAAATGCACCTTCTTCTTATTCAGCATAAATAAGAAAGTATTCTTCCATCCATTATAGGTCACATCTTTATCAAATTGCCACAGACACCCTAATAAAACATAGCTAGATGACATCTGAGCCATATCACACAAAACCTCATTATGATAGATTTGTTTATGGAAAAGACACATAAACTTGTTTAATCACTCGAATCTCTCCATTCTAGTTAAACCACCGTAAACTATATGGTTTAGGATGTGGATACAATTTCTCCACCAAAGTAGTGGACGTAATGTTAGTGCAACTTCAATTGTCAATGATCATTCCACACACCTTATCTCGAATATGACATATTGTATGAAAAATGTTCTTATGTTGTTTTTCACTCACAATAACTTATGCATTCAAAACTCGTTGTACTATTAACAAATCCCCTTCTACTGGCTCAAAATCTTCTTATTGCTTATCTTCTCATATCTCATCCTTAAGTTTAGTTTTGGCCTCATCACAACTAACCAACTCTTTATATTTCCTATGCACCGTCATAACTCTCTTGTTCGGGCATTAAGAAGCAATATACCCATTCCCTAAACATTTGAAACATTTAATGTCCTGCAACCTCTTAGGATGTTAAGGTTCGACCACCTTTTCTTTACCTTTTGTAAAGCTTGAACTTGTATTCCCCTTACTAAACCCTACTTTCCCATCTCGTTTAGGTGCATTCCATGTTCAAGAAGATGTGAAAATACATTTTAAAGCTTTTGATGTTGTTATCCTAGCTTGAAAACTCCCATTCTTTTATTGTCTCTCTACCCTCATCGCAAGTTTTATCATATCCTCAAGAAAGATATATGGCTGCAACTTAATAATATTAACAATATCATTCCTTAACCTACTAATGAACCTGGCTATAGTATGTTCTTGAGATTCTGTCAATTCATAACGTATCATTAATAGATCAAACTCCATCACATACTCTTCTACACTCAAAAACCTTGTCATAATGTATGAATTTTTATGTATAACTCTTATTTGTAGTAATAAGGTACAAACCTTTTTTTCATCACCCTTTTCATAGTCATCCAAGTGGTGATATCCTCTTTGTCATCCTTTCTCCTATGAATTTTCAAGTTTTCCTACAATAACAAAGAAATATTCGATAAATTCCAATACAACCACTTTACACTTCCTTTCTTCAATATACTCATACCAATCAAACACCTTCTCAACCTTCTAAACCCACTTTAAGTACTCCTCAGATGAGCTGCTACCGTTAAATGATGGAACCTTAAGTTTAATTCCACTAAGAGAGTGATTATTCTGCCTTCTTGATCTACTTCTTTCATTAGTTTTGTCATCCCTATTCATCTATAATTCAGCCTCTACGATAACATTTCATTGCACCCTATGAGCTTATCTTTGTTAGGGTTGCAAATTTTTCCTTTGCATTATTTACATAAAGGCATTTATCTGATCATAAATTCATGTTATTTCTTCTCGAATCTTGTCATGATATTGTTGTAACCCAATAAGTTGCGCTTGTTCCAAATTGATTCCTCTCAAAACTTTATCTTTTTCTTCAGTCATAATATATCAATTCCCCACAATTCACACACAAATCTGAACAACAATGTCTCTCAACTCATATCACAAGTTTAATAAAGAATACGAATGGTCACCACAATCAGTAAGGAAAAACTCATTCCAATTCAAATCTAAGTCAAAGAAAACAATTTATTTCAGTCCACAATCCTTGATATTTCTAATTCCCAGTTAGCCATATACAAAGTCCCAAATTAGTTCTAAAACTTTTGCTCTGATACCAAGATAATGTGCCTTGGGTTCCTAACCCAAAGAAACTAGCAATCTGATATGAAGATAAAGGAAGGTAGGTTTGATTATATGATTTTTCTTATATTATGCTAAAAATTACATAATTTATAATAGAAATGACGGATAAAGTTTGAATGAAACACTTTGATAAGCTAGAGACGCCACAAAGAAATTCTAATCAAGATAAAAAGGTCATACTCTTTATGATTAAGAGTGATAGGTCTGATTTATTCGTCAACCAAATCTAAAAAGGAAATAATAAGGAAGAAAGCTCTTAAAATGGGAAGTTGAAAGGTTTTATATTATTTCCAAAAGTTTTTAATACTTGATCTGAAACATCATTATATACTTGAAACAACCCTCTAAGTCTAGAAAATGCCAAAATAACATAATTGAAACCCAAATAAGTGACTTTATTTAGAAAACTAAACAAATAATAAATAGCACTGTTTTATGACTTATAGAACACACACAGAGACATAAAAAAAATTAAAACAACCATAACTTCTCGCACACAACTCTAATGCATATATGGTTGAACAATCTGGAAAGATAATATTTTGAACTTGAAAATTATATAGAATAGGCTTATTTTCCAATGCAATAAGGTGGTGAAATTTTGGACTTAAATTGGCTCATGGACTGATAGCAAACCTAAACTCCCTAAAACTCTCAAATTATAACCCAAGCCTTATTTGAAAACAAACAAACATATTTGAACCATTTTCATTCAGTTTACAATCCTCCAAACTCATCAAAACTTTGGTTACGCTAATCTAACTTGTTAAGGTACTTTGTAGTTGTTTTGTTTGAGCTCTCATCATTAGACCATATGAATGTCTATATATATTAGAATTAACTCCTTCCATGTTAGAATAACATTTTAATTCTGACATGTAAAATGTGCTCAATTACTTGAAGTAAATTGTACTTTAAGAACAACTGAAGGATCCAAAAAAAGAAAAAAAAGAAAGAAGTAGTGATTTTGCTTCTTTTTTTTTTCTAATGGGCGAAGGTTTCCTTGATTCTACAATGTTTAACTAAAAAAATCTTTACTTTTTACTGTTTGATTTGCCGTGAGAAATCAACATCATTAATTTAATTAAAATAACTCACTTAAGCCTATCTCTAATAAATAATGAGAAAGCTTAAGAAAATAATTGAGTGTTACCCTCGAGCATACAAGTCAGCTTAAAAAAAAGGGCCAAACAAATTAATAACATAATTATTACCAGAAAATTACAAAAGAAAAGAAAAAAACAAATAAAAATGGTCCATAATATTTAATAGAGCCACCACAATGTTAATTGGTAGTAGATTTAACTTAATTTGGTTGGTGAAATATTTTACTGAATCCACCACATTAGAAGAAAAAAAAAGTTGTGGAACAAAGTGAGTTGTATATGTGTAAAAGCTTTAGTAATTGTAAATTAATCATTAACTCTTGTAAAATGTTTTTTCCTTCTTTGAACTCATGTTATGATAATTTTGACCAGTCATCTACTTTGATAAATAACATGACAAAAGTCTCAAAAAAACCCTGATAAAGCAACATTAATGAACGTTCTGAATCATCAATATATAATGATTAAGATCCTAATTTCAATAATTGAATTGCAGTCATTTTCTATTTAATTTGTTTGGAGAAAATCTTTCCATCTATATTGAAAGCCAGCTATTAATTTATTTTCCATAAAGTCAGTTCGTAAACTAGACTTAAAACAACACTGATTTTGACAATAAATAAGATATTGGGGTCCTCTGAAATATACTTATCAAGCGAAAACCATGTGATTTGATTAATTGTGTCAGTGTTGATGATTTTTCTTTCTTCTATAAAGTAGAAGTTTTAACAAAGAGAAAAGAACTCTAATACTAGTTAAGATATATCTCTTAATATATTTTTTATTTATAATGAATTACGAGGCATGCTATCTTTCATTCTTCACCCCCCTGGTAAATTATACCAAACTCAAGGAAATGAATTCATAAATGCATTTATATTTTTGCTTTAGTTAATAACTACTTTAGGGTTTAATTGACACACATTGTCAGGTGTTGTTATGGAAACAGATAAAACCCTACTGTTGCCGACCTTAACAATAATACAATAGAAAGGTAGCTTTCATGATAAATAATTATTGTTGTTATTATCCTTCGATCATTAAAAAGGTTTGCTGCACCGATTGATTCCTTTGAAAAAATGAGATATTCATCCAATGGCCTGACTATGTCATATACTAAAAAATATATAAAAAATATCTTTTCTGCAAAAGTTTACTAAACTAGACCAAACTATTTAAAGAAGATCTAGTGGAACACATTGAGTAGTCCATTGAAAATAGCATTGGAGATATTAAAAAGCTTTTATTTTAATTTAAAAGGTGAAAAAGAAAGGTGGTATTCTACCTCAATCTTATCAAAGTTTCCCATGTCCTCTTAAAAGAAAGAGCTGGAAAAGGACTGGCACTACCAACATGAACAATGAAGAATATGAAGCTCATCAAGCTAAGGTAGAAATATATAAACAATATTATTATGATTATCAATATTATCTCCTTAACTATCTTGCGAAAATGTTTTATGATTTTTAACACTTGTTCATCCAAAAACAATTATAGAAAGCCTTACAAAATAGAAATATGTTGCAAGTAACTCTTATTGTTTTCTAATGGTGAATGGAAAATCTATCAAGGATGAAGCTTCAGACTTCATTATAATTATGGAGAGCTTAGGATTAAATGCATTAAGATTGGAGATAATCTTGTTCTTTATTATATTATTGACCAGCTGCCACATATTTATAATGAGTTTTAAACGACCATGAGCCACAAGAAAAAAGAGATATCCTTAGAGGCACTCATCACTTCTATATATGCGTACGGAGGAGCAAAAATTAAGCTAGACGACAAGATGCAATTAATCTTAGCAAAAGAGAGCTACGGATGGACAACCAACTATAAGGGAGGTAAATTTTATTCTTAAAAATAATAATTTATCCAAGAAACAACACCCTAAAAATGCCTAATAGAACCTAATAAGAAAAACATAAAACAATCGGTAGCTTCCAAAATATAACAAGAAAATAATAACCAAGTATAAATAACAAAAATTGTAATGGATGCTTTATTTATGATAAAAAAAAAAAAGAGCATATTACTATATTACTTGAATTTGTAATTTTTAAATTCATGAACCTGAATCTCAAACTAACATAATTGAGGAGCTTATTTGTGATGATAATAACATATATAAACATGTTTCAAAGCTTACATTTCTTTACAAGGAGCAACAAATAATTACATTGTTTATTCAAATATCATTTTATGTGCTTGATAATATAAAAGTCAAGTTAAAATTCATCTCTAGAAGAGTATTGACTCTAAACGATATGTTGTACACCCCTTTCATGTGAAATAATTTGATGTTAATTTTTTAAAAAACAAAGTTGGCTTCAAGCAAACTATGAAGACTCATCAATATATGATTACTAAAAAGGTAGAAGGGTTATGCTTGTATTAGCATATGTTCAAATCATAAAAGTGTTGATAAAACACTAACTTGTTAAAGTTAATTCACACTGATATTTATGAACTTCAAAGAATTCTAACTCATAAAAAAATAGATATGTTATCACTTTTACTAATAACTTTTGTAAACAAACATATGTTTATTTTATAAAAAAAAAATAAAGGTGATGTACCTTAGAGATTTGAAAATTTTCTCAAAATGAAGTTAAAAATCAGTTTGATGGAAACATTAAAGGAGATATAAGTAATGGAGGCTGTGAGTATGAATTTTTTGAATTTCTTAATGAATAATTTAACCACTCCACTATACACTTCTATTTTTGTCATAACCTATTTTTAATTTTATTTTTCAACTTATTTTTAAAAATATAAAAGGTTTCAAAAATATTTATTTTTATGTGATTCAATCAATTTATTGTCCTTTTATAATTTTCAACACTTTCATTTATTTTATTATTGTATGAGAAGTTTGTATAAAATAAAAACGAAAAATAAATTAGAGAGTTAAATTATGAGAAAGGAAAAAGGGAGGGACCAAGATAATGGAGGTTTAGACAATATAATAAAAAAATCAACTAAACAAGAAAATCCAAATATTTAAAATAAAAGGGGATCTTCATTCGTATGTAATTGATCTGGACTACATAAAAAAATTTTAATAAGGATATTTAGAGAATTTTGGATTATGGATCTTATTGAAATGTAAAGAGAAAAAAAGAGATCATATATGGTTAAAGAATGAAAAAATTAATCTTTGGTCATAAAATTTATAGATCTTATTTAACAAGGAAATAATAAAAATGAATCTTTCAATTAATTAATGGATTTTATTTTCTAGGGAGATAAACACTATAAATTAGGGCATAAAGTGAAAGAGAAAGACATTAGAGAGGACATAAAAAAATAAAGAAAATAAAAAAGAAACCAACATAAAAAAAATAACTATTTTCTCATACTGCAAGCCCAAGACTTTATTAATGTTATCGCATACATCTTGAGGAGCAATGCCATTAGAACCCTCATTGTAATAGAGAACTAAAAATATCTAGATTAACTTTGAAAGACAAAATCAGAATGACATGAAACATACCACAAGAAAGGTTAAAAAAACACAGCAAAATCATCTCATGCATTTCAAAAAATTAAGATTTTGGCAAGAAAAAAAGTCTAAAAATTTAGAGTGTTAAAAATTAGGGAAATGTGGGAGAAAAATAGACATTATCTTGATATTTCTGATTTAAAATCATCAAAAAAATTATATTGGTGTAACCATCATATATATTCATGTCATCATGTTAACAAACAAGTTTACCAATGGAATGTTAAAAAAAATTGATAAATCATTGATGGATCCATCTCTTATTTAGAATTATAAGAAACCTCAAGAAAAACCCACAAATTCACTAACAGTTTTTCATTTGTCAGTTTCTTTGTCGGTGAATTACTTCATCAAAATTTTCCAAAACTCTTTGGAACTTTTCAACAAAATTAAATGTGTTAGTGAGTTCATCGATGTTATACAACACCATTAAAACTCTTTTCCCAAAACTCTTTGGTTCTCTTTGATGGAATTAAGTTTGTCAGTGAGTTCATCAGTGTTATACAACACCATCAAAATTTTCTCAAAACTCTTGGGAACTCTCCAGCAGAATTAAGTTTGTTGGTGAGTGTTCATTGGTGTTATACAACACCATCAGAATTTTTCCAAAACTCTCCAATGAAATTAAGTCCTTTGATGAGTTTATTGATGTTATTACCCTTACCAATATAATCACCGACACACACACACACAAACATATATATAATAAATTATAATTTATTATTTTCATTGATAATTTCATATTAGAAGTAAAAAAATCATTTAATTTGTTCCTTATCCAACCTAATTATATAGCAGAACCTACACTCATAACTTAAAAACCAATAATAACTCATTCAACAAGACTTGATAAATATGCAAAACACAATGAATTATTGAATAACAATAAATATCATATTTGTACAGCATTGTGAAACATCTAATTTGAGTTCAAATTCAATGTTTAATCTGAATCATCATCATCTTTATTGTCATCATCTCCATGTTCATCATCATCTCTTTTGTTGAACTAAAATCGTTTGATCCCTTCATCTTCATCTTTGGTATGTCACTTAGTATTTAATATATCATTTAACTCGTCAACATCAACATGAACATAAGTATTTTTAGTGACATGAAAATGAGAATTTTATTATATAAACAGGCTAATTTTTCAAATATATCCATCCCAAAACCATCCTGTACATAGAAAAATTATTTATAGTTCACATCAAAGTTGTCTTCATCTAAAAATTATTTTTCTTTAAGGCATTATACATCAAAGCCTTAAATGAACATAACTGTTTCAACTCATTAATCAACAATTGAAGACAAACATCTATATTCCTACTTGGAATACAAGAACTAAGTATTATTATAAGTAAAAACATCAATTCTAGCTCATATACATTTCCCAAGGCAAGTTGTAAATTGTTAGTATGACCGACCAATAAGAATAGAGTGTAACAACGGACCCAAATGGATTGAACCTATATGTACACAAACCAAAAAGCATGTTGTATGGTTCCATTAAAAACTAGGGATTCACCCTATTAAACTTCTTACCGGGTTCACCATCAAAAGAATGTAACATCACTTTATCTTTTACATCATGAGAATGATGTCATGTCATGTGTTTGACTGTCTTTGAAGACATAAATAACATTTACAGCCTAAGAGTGATTAGAAAGTATTTTAATTTTTTATATGTCATAAATGTCCTTACCATGCCTATATTGGGTTTATACCAAGTATGCTTATAGGTTTTGCACTAATTTACATTTTTACCTTAATACAACATGCAAAAGTTCAGGCACATATCAATTTTTTAGTATCTTAGGCAAAGAAATTTCGTAATGGATTTTGTAGTATAGAAGTTTTTTTTCAACCTATTCCCTTCAAGTAAAATATTTTGTCTATTTAATTATGATATCATAATCAACTTCACTCATAACATAATCAATAATTTCCAACCAAAATATTTTGTCACTATAATCATCAGAAATTATTGATAGAAAACTTTTCATTAGAAATTTTGTTGGTATTAAAAAAATTTCTAATAATGAATTATAGTATGAGACTTTATCTAAGAGTGTAGTTTTTATGGTTATTTAAAATATAATTGATGAAGAACCCAAATTTTGTGAGAGAAGCAGTCAACAATTTGAGAAGACATATTTAGTTTTTGATGATTTAACCAATTTCTACCGCAATGGTTAATTAATATGTCTATATTATATGTTTAATAATTAAATACCAAAGCAGGTACATCAAATGCCAATTACAGTGATGCAAATAATTTCAAAATAATTGGACCCCAAGAAAGGGACGTGTGCATGTCAGTTTCTTGATTTTAAATTATGCCAAGCTTGGGACGCGGTCTATCATGATTGGATCTTCAAAAGTATGATAAGTACATCACAAAGAGTCAATAATTTATATCAACTTATGTGGAATATATCAATTATTGATCTGGTAAGAATATTTTTAAAAATAACAGTTGCCTAATTCGCTAATATTTGTATTATTCAAGATTCTATTTTTGCTACACAAATCAAATTCAAATATAGATGAAAAATACTTGGCGTAATTATTTCTTTCACTAATTAGAAATTAATACCCATGTGTTTATATATCATCAAATGCAAAATTTATTAACAACAACACCCTTTACAATTCACAATGCTATTCCAAATAATGTTGTAATATACAGAATTCTTGGATCTGACTCTGCATTCAATCCCCAAAGTAACCAATTGAAAGCCTGACACAAAGGGGAGAGAACTTTAACGTGTAACAAAAGAGAGAAAGGTAAAGTTGACACAATGCTAATAAGGTTACTTTAACCTAGTGGAATCAAAAAAGAGAAAGGAAAAGAAATTCTGATTATTTCTTCCTAATTAAATATTATCCATAAACGTAAGACTTACTGTTGAAGTAAGCTATGAAATTGTGATTCGTTAAAAAACACTTCCTTATTTCTTAATCTCTTTTCGTATCAAAATTAGGTTTATTTCAATCATCTCTGAAACATCATTATTACTGATTTTTTTAAGCCAAGATTCATTAATATATGATAAAAAGACTCTAAAGAGAGGAAGATACTAACTAGGAAGCATTTAATTCCCTGAAATATACACCTCGCTCTTATTTCATATACAAACCTTCTTCATTAACAACATTAACAAGAAACAAAACAACCTTAAATGGACATTTATGAGGCAAATATGTATTGTTCTATCATCAACTATATATCAACAACAACAATAATAATTAACAAGACTAACTCTTATATCTTAATTAGCCACTCGTTCTCTTTTACTGCCTCAATTCCTTGTAGAACTTCTCGATAAACTTTTCAGCTTTTTTGTCCACAAAACCATTATCATCATCAACATCTCTCAATGGAAACGGTGAGTCTGTTATCCTCAACTGCCTCACCATTGGACTCCTACCAAAACCTGGCAATAGTGGGGACGCCTTCACAAGCAGTAGCACTTCATTATTGTTCAGCATCTCCAAAGCCAGCTTCACAGCACTCATGGTCACCATGTCATGATCATCATGAGTTGGTGGTGCGTTGAATGCACATGGAAAGAAGTTATTGTAGTGATGGTGATGGTGACACTGGTTGCTAATATGGAAGGGGAGTGAGTATGTGGGAGTGTTGCTACAGCTGACCTCATACTCGCATGGTGCAGATGTGAATGAGACCTTGCGATGGTCATTGTGGTGGTGATGGTGGAACATGAGATTACCTATGGCTTTGCTTGCAATCTTGTTACCATGTTAAAGCATCATGTTGAGATCAACCAAGAGTATTCTCTTTGATAAACCCTTTTTTTGCATGAAGAAGATAACACGTACTATACCCCATGCTCTTTTAGCTATCACTGGTAGATGGTGTTCCATTGTAGTTTATATTTTTTGTTCTTTTTTTAGAGAGTTTCCCTCTTTTTCATAGGAGTTTTGAGATAGAGTAAGAGAGAGGGAGAGAGATAAAGTGAGGATATTTGTTTTGGGATGAGAGGGAGAGAGGCAAGGTGAGGGGCTATAAAAAGGGAGGCGTGGAAATGCAAATAAGCAAAAGGGTTGTCCTTTTGATGTGCATTAGAACAACCAATGGGTGCGCGGACACTTAGAATTATCTAGGGTTTATAGAATAATTGATTTAATCATTATGGGCTGACCAAATCTAGTGTGAAAAAGCACATGAGCCATAAAAGTGGGACCCATTCTTCTTGAACATTTAAAAGATTTGGTTTAGTGCTTCACTTCGAGCCAAGTTCTTTTTTGTAATATAAAAAAAATTTGGATGCCATTATATTTCAAAGAAAGAAAAAAAGTAAAAACCAGAAAGTTGTAAATTATTGGATCCAATAAAATAGTTTTATTCAATTATATAATAATAAAAAAAAAGCAACTTCAATAAACAAATTCAATTTTAAAAGAAAATATAAGAATGATAACTAGAAGAGAAAGAGCACTTGTTAAAAGGGAGGAAATCACCGATTGAATTCCAAGAAAATCAAATAAAAATAAATGGAATTAAGAAAAATGACCCCAAAAAATACTTGGATTATCTTGTCAAACCTGTTGCCCAGGTCATAAGATTTGTGATAACTAGATCAAAATAAAACTGAAGAAAACCACGAAGTCTATTTTTCAAAATGAACAATGCTGAAGGATGAATAACGAAAAAAAAACTACAAAAAAAAATAATGTCAACCCATGTTAACTTTTCAAGCTCGTGACCCAAACACGAAACAAGAAAAGTCTTGTCTAGAAAAACTATGAATCTCAACCCCCGACAAATCAAATACTGAAGGATGGAATTGAAAAAACAATTAATTATATTGTTGCTACCCAATTTTTTACCTTATTTTTGAAGAATTTTCGGAAAAAAAACCAAAAATAGCACAAAATAACAAAAACCAAAAAAATATATTCTTGATGTATTTGCGTCGTTTTCGGCATCTTTTCCAAAAAAAATAAAAAAAAGAGAGAAAAACAAGAAAAAGAAAAAAAAACAAATTTAATTTTTAGTGACCTAATTGTGAAAAGGAGAGGACCAATTTGAAAATTGAAAACCCTCTCACCAGGCAACCCATTATTTTAATCAAGTGGTCTACAATCATTCTCTTAATTCAATGGTTCATTTTTCTTTGTTTTGTCTCCAAGTTATCAAATAAATGGTTAAGATTCATTCTTGAAATCTAATGGTTGATCTTGGTTTGATTTGCATTCAAGCCAAAGAATTTTATTTACCTATAAATATGTGGTTATAACACACACAAAAGGAGGGGAGAAATCTTAGGAGAAAAAAATTAAAAAAAAAAGGATTTACACATACTCTCTTCACACCCATACAACACAAAAATTATAAACTCAATAAATCTAATCAGAGCCGCCATCTAACAAAATCCAAAACCACCTGACCTACCTTTCCCCACACAGACCAGCACACAAAAAAAGACCATTTACTTCAACCAAACCAAACTCCTCATCTCCTTTTCTAAGTCGTCATTTATCCTCATTATCACCGTCCACGGCGATCATTGCTAAAACAAACAACCCATACTTTTAGCCAACCCCCATCACTAGACGACCAGCAACTCTCTTGATGGAACCTTCACACCAGAAGTCACCTCTCACCCTAAATACCAGCAGGGAGACCCACACCCACACCGATCTTCAATCTTCCTCATCTCCAAACTAGTAGTTATTGGCTTGTTAAGCTCCAGCCTTCCACCAAACTTTCCCCCACAGACTTCGTCTCCACCAACCTTTTGGCCTCTTAGCTGAACCATTACCTACAGCGAACCTGTCATTCCCAAACCCGTGAAAAATCCAAGTTGTGCTTCTTCTTCTCCGTAACAGCCTCTTCTCTTTCTCCCAACCTCTAGACATGAGCAGATTTTCCATCTTCATAACCATCCATCGGTTCATCCTCTCCAGCTGCAATCAACATTGCTGCGGTCAGTTCGGCTTCCCTCACTAACTCTCACCGTCGAGCACCACCAACAGCCACAACTACTTGAAGAAAATATATATATATATATATATATATATATATATATATATAAACCAAAAAGGAGAAAAGATATTATCTAAAAAAAAGTAAAAGCTATTGTTTGTGCTTTTTTTCTGTCTTGTAGGTCGGGTGAGAGCCACCGCCGGCACAAGATGGGAGAGAAGAAGAAGACATTCCTGATGCACTAGGTTTCTTGTCTTTACTGGCTACGACGCATGGGCTCACACGCACCTAGTGGCAGTGGTGCATGAAACCCATACGCCGTCACTGTTCATGCAACTTAGAAGCTTCCTAGCACTGTTCCTGAATTTCAAGCAATTTCTCCAATTTGATTTGTGAAATTATAAATGATTAATGTGTGTGTTTGAATTATTCTAAATTTTTACAATTTGTAAAAATGTTATTGTGTGGTGTGTGAGTAAAATATAGTAAAAAAGAGAATTGTGTGTGTGTTTATTTTGTTTTTATTGCTTTTTACTTTATGTTAAATAAATGACAAAAAAAGGAAAGATAAAAGGATAAATCTTGTAATTAATCCAAATTTTTTAATTGCATATAGCCAAGTCTCTCAAAAATATAAAAAAAAATCATATCGTTTAGTATTTACATACAAAAATTTAAAAATACATATTTGCATGCATTTTGACACGAATAAATTCCAATCCTAAGTCATAGATAGACTACTGGTTAGGAACCCATCAAAACCTTTAAACCGCACAAAACAGTTTAAATCAGGTAGTGTGCAATAAGGGTGTTAATACCTTTCCTAACCACAACCAGTCTCTTATCCTTAAATCTATGATAAAATCAATACACC
>Ga0325403_1000692_pt1 | contig 25412 bp, 14 predicted proteins | sample PopdelMetagenome_19_FD_205665 | JGI IMG/M metagenome (GOLD analysis project Ga0325403, IMG submission 205665) | Populus deltoides microbial communities from Bellville, Georgia, United States - Xylem-PdKOR-R4 | ecosystem: Host-associated > Plants > Phyllosphere > Stem > Wood/Secondary xylem... | reverse complement strand
CATTAAATTTCAATAACATGTCTTCTTTAGATCTAATTTCAATAAAGTTCTTTATAATTGCTAATAAAATTGATATAATTATGTTTAAAGTTAAATAAAGTTCTTACACTATATATATATATATATAATAAATAAAATTGAGATTTTATTCAAAATATCAGCATAGATATCGAACAATTACCATTGTAATTCTATTTTGTAGCAGTGGCTGATCCGGCTCTTTTGCTTTCCAGGTTGTTGAGTCCGTCTTCAGATGTTAAACCAAAAGTTTATGGATTATTATAAGTATATTGATTATTATGGGGCCTGTGTCCCGAATGTGCAGGGCCCGTTGTGGTGTTTCGAAAGGTAGCCGTTCGACTTGCCTTGTGTATTCAATCTTCATTTTTTTTAGCCTGTCAGAACATCCAGAGTCCATTAATAAAAAAACCTCTATATTTTAATAAAAAAAAACAATTACCATTGTTTTGTATTTTGTGTTGCTGATTGATAGCGGAATTTCCTTTCCTTTCCGTTTATGGATGTAGCTTTGATCAAATAAAATTTCGTGTTTATATTTTATTTTCTTTCCTTTATATCTTAAAGTTAATTTTTTTGGACCTACAACAAGAGTTAATATATTAACAGAAAGGGTGTGATCTGTAGCAAAAATATAATTTATTCTAGATTGAAACACTGGAATTATGATTTTTCAAAAAATTTACGCATTTAAATTACTTGAATGCCCTTAAAAAAACATTTAACTATATAATCTAGGAGCATTATTGATTTTTCACTTTTTTAAGACCAACATAATGATAATTGCTGTTAAATTTAAATTCTGCAGTGCTACAGGGCTTATTTATCGATTCATTGTGGTTTTTTGTGATAATTATTTGGTCTGATCATTTAATTATTAAAATGAAACAAATTAAAAAGCTATCAACAGGCGCAATTCCATCATTTTTTAGCAATGCACGCAAATGACTCTGGTGGTAGAAGCTCCTATTTTGCCATGTCATTAGATTTTTCTTGACATCTCCTTTCTTCCCGAGCGCATGTTGATGCTATTGGGTTTTGATGCCGGTTTGATTTTATTTTTTCTCCTTCATCTTAATTTGCACACTAAACCAAAAAAAAAAATCACAACAACTCTTCAATTTTTTTTTATATTTAATTTTTATTTTTTTAACTATAATTTTTTATTTGAAAAAAATAATTTTAAATTGAAAAGTTCTTTCAATTTCATCATTCTTTAATTTTTCAACTCGCAGAGTTAGTTCTTATTTTTTTAATTATTTTTTTTATTTGAGATAATTTACAAAATTGATTTTTTCTTACGATGTCATCCTCATTTTATTGCTTTGGCAAATTTTTTTGATTGATTTTTTATCAATTTTATCATTCAACATTAAATTGGTTGAGAATTGAATTTCTTACTTAAACCTGAGTATGAAATTTTACGGGTTATGATTTTAGAAGATTAACAAGTTTGCTTAGTTTTTCATGTTATTAAATTATTAAACATATTCGGTTCAATGACCCGAGTCTCAAATTTCTTTTACTTCTTTAGAAATTCTTGCGTTGCTTTAACTATTTTATTCTTGGTTTTGAAAAAATTTTCCTAGTCCACGGCGTTCCGCTAGTCACCAATACAAATTTGCTCGAGTCATTTTTTAAAATTTAAAATTGGTCTTTAATATTTGATTGAATTTTCTAATTTGTTTCTGTATGAATTTTATGGTTTTATCACAATCTCATACCCTACATTACAAGATTGTACCAGAATAACTATGGTTGGCTCGAATCAATTTAATGGGTGGCTGTGATAATATTTTTTTAAAAAATATATTATTCAATGTGCCATCATTTAGATATTTCAAAAGTTTTTAGGCCAGTATAAATCAAAATTTTAAATTTCTAATGTCTTTATATTTTTTTAGACTTAAGAAAATAATTCAACCCTCGCCGTATCATGGACTAAAAAACTAGCTAGTAACTAACAAAAAGGTGCAATAATGATAAAACTGTAATATATAAGTTGATTGTAAAACAACCCCTCCCTCCCCAAACAACAGCATTGTAAAAAAAAAATAGAAGAAAAAAAAATAAAATAAAATCAATAAATGTAGATACCAATTTGTTCATTATTTCTTTAATAGATAGTTGTGGAGAAAGAAAATGGAGAGGAAAAAAAAATAGATTCAATTTCCGCTCTATGATAGAAAAAAAAAATCTGAAGTTTGAAGAATCCATGAAGACGACAAAGAAAACGAGGAGTCAAAGGGTAGTAGATAGCAGAAGACTTGTAATTTTTTATTTACCTTAATTTATTTTAAATATGTGAATATTTTATCTGTTGAATAAAATTTTTCAACAAAATCTTCCCTTTAAATGTGAGTGAACTCGGAATTTATTTTGACTTTAAATATACACATTAATCATATTAAAACCAATTTCCAATACACATATTTCACATCTTTCTTCCTCTTTTTACAGCCTTTCACCAAGCACAGTAGTCCAGCACATGCCAAATTAGCTTCCTAACTGCCGATGAGTAGATCCAAATTTCCACACCAAGATAATATGAAAGATTCATAGTTGAAGACGCCAAGAGATTTCAAATCTCAGCAACAACAGTCGAAGCTATTTTCCAACAAGGATTGCTGGATAGAACGCTGATAATTTGGAAGCAAACTGTGGTGAACCGAGAGGTAATTGTGTTTTGCTTATTGCTTTTTGAAAATGCTCTATACAAAGTGTTAAATCAAAGGTTGAACAACTGATTTTGCTTCTTAAAGTCTTTTGGGAACAAATTAAAGTCTATATTTGAAAAAAGCTTTAGACCAAAAATTGTTATTTCCTCTTGGTATGGTATGATCCTGGTCATGCATATGCACATTCACATCAGTTTTGCATGTTGATTCTTGTCACTTTCATGATTCCTGGGTTGTAGCATCTTATCCTCATGTCCAGCATTTGCTCTGACCTTCTTGCCATTTTTTTTTTAATTGAGAGAGTGCTTGTCTTTGTTGGATGGTGTCAATTTATTTTTGCTGTTGTTGGATTTCCAGCTGCTTGTTTATGAATACATTTGAGACTGTGAAAGCTTCCAGTTCATGTTATTTCTTGGTTGAAGTTGGATTGCATATGAATTTATTTTGCTACCTATTGTTATGGGAAAGGCACATGCTACCCAAACTAGCTAATGAAGAATAAGAGTATGGTGGTTAGAAAACTGAAAACAATATTTTGATTCTTTGTCAGATCGATCTCGTTTGGATCAATTTGGGACTTATGGCCAAAGATATAGCTCAAGGTGCAGATGGTGGTGCTTGGCTGGAGTGCATAAAGCTAGACATTGCAAATTTGCAATCAACATCCACTCGTTATACCATCTGTAAGGTACCATTCAAGCTTCGGAATGAGAAAAATGATGCTTACAGTCCTCAAACCATCTCAATCGGACCTCTTCACAATCCAAAGAACAAGTCCAAGGAGAATCTGAAGGCTATGCAGGAACATAAATTGTCCTACATGCTATCCCTGCTTGAACGAACACGCAACGAAACAGATGCTTTAGAAGCTTGTGGTAAAGCTACTTTAGATTTGGATGCAAAAGTTCGTCCTAACTATGAAGAAAAAGTTGAACACTCGGAAACTGAACTTGCCAGAATGTTGTTAGTTGATGGTTGCTTTATACTAGAGCTTTTCATAAGATATTATATCAATGACCTCAGACCTGATGATCCCATACTTCTTAATCCTCGGATGATCTCAGTTGTCCGGCGTGATTTGGCACTGCTAGAGAACCAGATTCCGTTCATTGTTCTCGAGGAGTTATTTAAGGTAATACAAGACCATAGTGATATTACTCTACCAGAATTAAATGATCTTGCTATTTCTTTTTTCAAACTAGATCGGTCGAGAAAGGGAAGCAAAAGTTGTCATTTGCTTGATCTAATACACAGTTGTTACTCACCGGATTCTGCAAGTAAACATGCAACAGCCAAAGGAGAATGGAAAGTAATGCAATGTGCGACAAAACTCAGTTCCCTTGGAATTAAGTTTGCTAGACCTGGCATTGAAAAAAATCACAAGAAAAAGGGAATTGAGGTTGGAAATGATAGCAAAAAAGATCTATTTGATTTGAAGTTTGAAAAGGGTACTATGAAAATCCGACAATTGTGTGTTGAGAACTCACTCTTCCAAAACCTCATTGCCATGGAGCAGTGCTTGCATGGCCGAGAACATTACATGACATCATATGCGTTACTCATGGATTTTCTTGTTGACTCGTCTAAAGACGTCGAGTTTCTTGTGAACAAGGGCATCATTCCACACAATTTTGGTGATTATGAAGAAGTTGCACATCTCTTTAACAATATCGGTAAGCAGGTTGTCGTGCGAGACTTTTATTTTGCAGGAACATCCGAGGCAGTGGTTAACTACTGCAAAACGAGCTGGTGGCTCAGATATGTGCAATCCTTGCTCCGTGACTATCTTGCCAATCCTTGGATGGCTACATCAGTCGTTGCTGCCATTATCCTTCTAGTAGCTACTTTATTACAAACCGTCTACTCTGTACTTTCTTATTATCATCGTTGATCCTGCACATGGTATTCACGGCTAGCTCCACCTTTTGCTCTGCAGACTCCATGGTTGTATCTTTCTTCTTCCAAACATCTGGTGGTCTTGTCCTTTTAGTCTCTCGCTGAATTTTTTTTAATCTAAATTTGTCTCTCATGTTATAAACTTAGTATGTTGTCAAGAGTAAATTCATAAATCTGCCATCATCTTCGATACCTTTTAATTTCCAACTTAATTAATTAATTAATTAATTGCAGCTATTTGTTTGAATCTTGCTCCTAGTATTCTTCATCTTGGTTAGCCTAATAATTTAATTTTATCATTTCATGATTCCTCGTTATGCTATTAGATATCAATCAAACTACAATAAAGCAGCAGTATTATAATATTTGTTGATCAATCCAGACAAAATAATACATAAATTTTGTCTCATGTTAGAAAAAAAGATAAATCAGAATTTAAAGTATTTCATAATTGTTTAAGTTTTGAATTGATATAATTTTTAAAACAATCTAGTTTTGATGACTAAGTTGAATTTATGAGTTGACTTATCTTTATAGTAATAACCTCTTTATCTCTTGACTTTCTTAGATTTAAATTACAAAGTCGATATTTAAAAAAAAAAAAATTAAACTCTTTTGAATGCCATAAGTTAATGTAAAGGGTGCTTCATTAAGATAGCTTAGAGGAGAATTTAGTCTTGATTAATACACAATCCGGTCATAAAATACTCTTATTACCAAACAAAAACAAATCAACTGATAAATCTTATTTATTTTTTAAATTTAATTAAATTATAAAGTATTGCATATAGTTTTGAGAAATATGTCAATTAATATTTTTTCCAAAAAGTAATTATTTAGTTTTTTTGTTCATTTTTTAAATAGAAAAGGAAGAAAATAAACAGATATTACGAAAAGATTATTGAGTAAAGAAAATATCATTTTAAGATAAAATAATTAAGTAATTAAGCGTGGTAAACAATAATCAAGTGACTAAATAATTAATTTTATAAATAAAAATAGTAATTTATTTCTCAAAACTGAAGAAATAATTTACACTTAATAAAGCTAGACATCGGGCCACTTACAGCTTAGGATCCTAAAAAAGTTGAGAAAGGGAAAGTAGACCTGGGCCTATGAAATAATACAAGTTAAAGCCCAAAACGCAAACCTTGAATCCTATGAAAAGATAGGGCATGCACCAAATATATATGAACCCAATACTAGCCGTTACAAATTGGAAAAAACGAGAAATAAAGTAATGCTTCAATTTTATAGAAAACTTAAGTCTGGAAAAAAAAAAAACGGGAATTTCTTGATAAAATGCAATATTTTTCTATTTAAAAAACTTGAAAGCTAGTTTTTTATTTTTTTCAAATTTATAATGAGTTTGAAAAATATATTTTAGAGGTTTTCCATAATTTTCCAATACAAGTTTTTCACTATTTTTCAACTGAAGAAAAACATGAACAATAAAATGTTTTTTATTTTATATACAATAATTTTTTAGCTACGTAAAATATTAAATTCTTTTTTCCATTTGCATATTTAGTTAGTGTAATAAATTTAATTTTCATTGTAAATATAATATAATTATGTTTAGCTAACTAATTTTTAATTTGAATGAAATAAAATTAATATTCTAAAATTAGATTATAATGCAAAAGTAATATGAGCATTATAAACTATGGTTCTGAATTTGTTTTATGAAAAACAGTTGTAAAGTTGTAATTGTGATATATTTTGTATTTGAAAAATTCATCTTTTTTTTCAACAAATGAATATATTTTTTAATTTTTCATTGAAAAAGCAAAACTAGAAAAGAAGAAAACTAGTAGGCGCAACAATTGGTTTGGTAAAGAAAAAAGAAAAAAAAGAGCATTCGGCTGAGTTGACTAGCGGGAAACAATTCGAGAAGCTCCTGTGTGTAGATAGGAAAGAAATAAAGAAAATCAATGGGCTGTCTTCCATGGAAAAGGACTAATGGGCCAACCATAATCAAGTTAGGAAAATTCAATACATCAAAACTAAGTGGTTCTTCTACGAGCAAACTCATGGGCCCTACAAACCCAAACATAGAGAAACAGTCTCATTCATGATACAATCTTGGTAGAATATTATTAATTTAAATTTTATAAATTTCAGGGTTATTAAACATGTAAGTTGGTCTAAATATTCATGTTAATTAAAAAAATGATAGACTTGAGAATTAAATCGATAAGTTAATACTACAAAATATATTAAAAAATCTATAAATAAATTTTTTTATAAAAAATACAAATACAAATACATCTAACCCACAACAAAATACAAGCAGTATAGCTAACCTACTGCTATTTCATGAGCAATAACTGAACAGTCCTCAGGATCATGCATTAAAGTCATCCACTTAACACTAGAGTTTAAAATGTGTTAGTTGATATTGATGTCAGGCGGTGGGCTAAAATAAGGTTCGGGGAGGTCATATTCCTTCGTAGGATGGTAGTTTGCCTCTCTTGAGTAGGTGTTGTCTCAGTCCTGAGTTTTATATAAAACGGTGGGTTAACCCAAGGTATGTATATATTAAAAAACAATTTCATATTATTTATTTTTAAAAAAATTGAAATAACAATTGTTCTTTTAACTTGAAACAATATCATTTAAGAAAAATAAAAATAAAATATTCAAATCCCACTTGGATTTAACAGTTGTTTAGATTTCCCTAAATCAATTACATGACATGATCGATCAAAAGATTAACCCCCTAATTCTCAAACAGTGGTTTAGCACGTTGGCAAGGCAATATCAACAATAATTCATTTCCCAAGTCAAGAAAGCATTTATAAATATCACAGCTAGCGACAGTACCTAGTCAATTTCCGATTACCACCACCACCTTCTAGTTCAGCCCTGCTTTTAAATTGTCAACACGATCAATCTTTGAATATCTTTTGTCAACTCTTACTCCATTTTCATACCGTTTTGAATCTTTATATTTCTTATATGTATGTATTTCTCTATCACTTCTCTTCACAGCTTATTTTTTCATGTTATCAAGTGTAATTGGGTTTTAGAGATTTTAATTTCAAGATTGGTGGCTTAGAACAACTTCGTTATCATATTATATTTGATAATTGTATTTGGAATACGTTTCAAAGAGACTAATTAAGTTTACTTCATTCTCGATTTGGAACACATGCATGACGTCAACCTTGGAATGTATTCTCCATGAATCAAAATTTCAATGGGCTCGCTCTCAAGGGAATTACAATGGATGCTTGACAAGAACACTCGTTACCTCTCTCACGTTCCAGCAGAATAGCGGCAGCAAGGTCACGAGCAGAAGGCAATCCGTCACCATTATTAACAGTCTTTAATGTTAATTAGAAGTAAATGTTAAGGGCTTGAGATTAATTAGAGGATTTTATTTCTCGTCACCAATATTACTTATAATTAACAATGTCAAAACAATCCTTCTTTTAGTGAATTTTGTTGCCGGTGGAAGCTCAGTTAATTTGTATAGTTTGGCATATTTCCTGTAATTTGTCAAGTAAAAAGTGACATGTAAAATGAGAGTGCTTGATTTTTGCATAACGTTTAATTACACAGAACAGATTGCTTGAACAAGACAGGCACTTAAACAGGTTTCGTGCCCTTTCAGGGACGCTTCTGACTAGTAGCTAGGTAGGACTCATGCTAATGCAAATAAGCAAGTTACAATATTTGAACTCTATTAATCCTCATGTCACATACTCACTTCGAAGTCGTCTGGACCCCGTAGGGCAAGCTGGAACTTCTAGGAGGGTAGCTGTCCATGCCTTCGAGAAAATTGGCCTTAGTTCGATTCAATACAGCTACAACATTGCTGATGCCCATTCTCTCTCTTGGAAACTTTTCTGAACAAAACACTCCTACCTTGCTAATTGATATCAAACACTCCAGGATTTGATGAGCGTCTTTTCCCTGATCAACTTCTATCACAAGTTTCGGATCCGCAACATCAACTACCCGGTCAGGTAATGCCATTTTAACATAATTGTGAAGTTCTATTCCATCTTTAAACATGCTATCTGTAGGTCTCTTTCCAGTAATCATCTCCAGCAGTAGGATGCCATAGCTGTACACATCCCCCAAAGTTGACACCTCGCTTCCGATGCCATACTCTGCAGTCCATTTGTTCGCATGGTTAATTAATCAGGGTTGTTCATGACCTTTCAGATGAATGTCAAGAGAAAAATTGTAAATAATGGAATACATATCCTTCTAGTGCTGTGTGTTACCTGGAGCTGCGTAGCCAACGGTGCCTTTTAATCCAACAGAGCTTGTCTGACAGGATGCTTCAGAAAGGAACTTTAACAATCCAAAGTCCCCAACATGAGCGGTCATATCTCCATCGAGAAGAACATTACTAGGCTTAAGATCACAATGAGCAATAGGCGTTTTGCAATGGTTGTGCAAATAGTCGAGCGCATTAGCCACATCAATTGCAATGTTTAACCTCTGAATGAGATTGAGATTTCTTGGCTCATGCACTTCCTGATACAATGTTGGGTTTGGATGCAACCATTCTTCTAGACTTCCATTGATCATGAACTCATAAACAAGAGCTTTGAAATCTTTACCTTGAACGTCAACGCCAGCATATGCACATAATACTTTGACAAGATTTCGGTGCCTGATGTTTGTCAAGGCTGCACATTCTCTCATGAAGCTTTTGGAAGCTCCTTCGCGTAGCAAGTTGAATACTTTCACAGCAACAATCACTCCATCAGAGGCTAGTACTCCTTTATACACAGACCCAAAACTACCAGCACCAATTAAATTTTCAGAAGAGAATCCATTAGTTGCTTGACGGAGGTCTTTGTAGGCTACTCCTTGGAATGGGATTTCACGTGCCAAATCATTTTTTGTTTTTCTCAATGATTTTTTCAAGCAGCAAAAATATAAAAAAGATGTGATGAAGATTAATCCAATAAAGCCACAAGGAATTGCGACTATCAATGCCAGCTTGGTGGAAGATTTTGGCTTTGTTGACTTGGATCTGCATTTGGGCAGATTCAACTGAAGAATTCCTCCACAAAGATTCTTGTTCCCTGAAATTGAAATCGCACTTGTGTTCTCAAAAACACCGTTCATGGGCACCTCACCTTCAAGGTCATTAAATGACAGGTCCAAACTCTGCAACTTCAGATCTCCCAAAAACTTGGGAATTTGGCCAGACAAGTTGTTGTGAGAGAGATTAAGATCTTGAAGTGCCCTCAAAGATCTCAAAGACTCAGAAATGGGGCCTTGTAAGAAGTTTCCATCCAAATACAAATGTTCCAAACTCTCGCAACTGCCAAGACTCGCGGGAATTTCCCCTGATAGCCTGTTTTTGGAGATGTCCATGTATCCAAGAGTCACTAACTTGCCCACTTCAAAGGGAAGGGAACCAGTCAACTGATTTTCAGACAGGACCAAATACATTGACAAGGATGAAATGCTAAGGACCTCTTTTGGTATGGGACCACTAAGATTGTTTTGGGAGAGAGCCAAGACCAACAAGTTCTGGCAGTTTCCAAGGCTTGGAGGGATGCTTCCCTGTAGATTGTTTTGATCAAAATTAATTTGCATCAACGAGGTGATGTTCCCTAAAGAAGAAGGGATGCTCCCTGATAATTTGTTTTCATTAAGAAAGAAATCAGCTAAATTTTGTAATTTACCAATAGAACTTGGTATACTGCCAGTCAAGTGATTTGCCTCTAAACCCAAAGTATCCAAGCTTACGAGATTTCCAATGCCATCGGGAATGCTTCCTCGGATTTGATTGCTTCCGAATGTCATCTGCTTGAGCTTTGTTGAGAAGTTGCTAATTATATCAGGCAGCACCCCTCCAAAATTGTTCTCATTTATAGCCAAAGCTTCCAACTTGCTGCTGTTTGAGAGGGTGTAGAGAAAGGACAAATCATCATCCTCACCATTTCCAAGCCCAATTGCTTGCATTGAAAGAACCCTTAGGTTGGGCATGCTTGCTAAAGTGGGAACTTTTCCGGTGAATTCATTGTATGAAAGATAAATACCAGTAAATTTTGTGGCATTCATGAGCGTTGCTGGAATTAGCCCGCTTAATCGATTGTCGTGAATGCCAAGATATTGGAGATTTGGAAGAGTTAGGCCCATATTTGGAGGAAGTGTACCATGAAATTGGTTATGAGCCAAAGATAAATGAAGGAGAGAGGAAATATTGTATAGGGAGAGAGGGATTGTACCACTCAGATTATTTGAGCCAAGTGAAAAGAAGCTTAATGTTTTCAGTTTCCCAATACTACTGGGAATACCCCCTTGTAAATTATTAAGTGTTCCATCAATTTCAATGATAGATGAAAGATTTTCGAAGGAGGGGGGTATCTTGCCACCTAGATTGTTTTTTCTAAAACTAAATACCTGCAGCTTTGATAACGATCCAAGTCCTGCAGGAAGGTTGCCAGTAAGATTGTTTCCCTCTAAATTAAGGCTCAGGAGGTTCGAGCAATGAGAAATGTTAGCCGGGATTTCACCGGTGAACGAGTTGTTCCCGAGAATCAGTGTCTGTAGCCTAACCAAACGATCTATTTCTTGGGGGATAGTATTGGTGAAACTGTTGTTTTCCAATCTTAGCAGCCTAAGAAAACTCAAGTTCCCAATGTGGGGAGATAGGCTGCCCACCAGTTGGCTGGAGTGGAGGTCAAGCTCTACCACTCTTTGATGCCGTCTTCCACATGTTACTCCTGACCACTGGCAGAAGGGCAAGGATTCATTCCACGAGCTTAGTTTTTCAGGGGGGTCTGAGATTTGAGCCTTAAAAGCTAGTAGCGAGAGCTTGTCTATCTCGCTTTCTCCTCTAGCTAATGAGATGGAGAAAGAGTGGTGAATTACTTGCAAGAAAAGAAACCACAAAATGCATGAACTCATGCTTGAAAGCTTCAGTTTCAATGGGGTCCTAGAGATTTAAGTTGAGATCAAAGGGCTTGTTGTGATGCTCTGTGGATGAAACAACATTATATGAAAGGAACGGACAGGATCCTTGAGATGCATTCAGACTCTACTTCGGATTCATCAACAAACACTTGACCCCACGTTGGCTTTAAGTCAAGTTAGCTAAGGTTTAATTAGTTCGAGAAAATTAATGTTAATGACTTTCCATTTTCATAACCACTTGAAGACGTTTTCGAACGTCAGCCATGACATCGAACAGGGTCCAAATTTCAAAGTCGATAAGATGGTTCCTCCCATTGATTTTTTTTCATGGAGACTATTCTTTTCTTACCGTGGAAAGTAAAGCCTTTGACCGTGCTGTCGTAATTGCGTCTGTTCTTTTCTCATCGTGGAAAGTAAAGCCTTTGACCGTGCGGTCGTAATTGCATCCTTATGGGGGTTGTTGGCTGTGCTTTTTGACATTTATTTTTCACAGCGTATCTTAAGAATTTAGTTTGTCTAGTGATTTATTTTCGGCAGTTTCCAACATTCCTTTTCCTTTTGGTTTGATAGTTTTTTGGATTTGGCTGATTGTGTTTGGAATCCCATTTATTGTTCTTTTGCTCTAGTTTTGTTGGCTACCTTGCAATTATAAAAAGATCTTGCTCAACCTACTACCCTCACTTTGCCCCCCTTTTCTTGGTTTTATCTAGGATCTGGGTTTTTCATTTAAGGGGAAAAGAAGAACTTGTGGTTGTTTCTCCTTTTAGATTAAAGTAGATCAACTTTTCGATTTACTCGTTCAAAACTCTTTCTATGGCTTATTTGTTTATGTATTTTTCAATTTATTTCACCAAGTGTAGATATCATGTTTCTTTTCTTTTCATAATTAAAAGAAGTTTATAGCACTAGAAAACACGTCTATAATTCTATTACCTTTTTCCCCTTACACTAGAAATTAATTTAGAATCCTATCATTATGTACTGTGGGTGCATTTGGAAGAAAACACTGTTGATAATTGATATGCTTACCCTTTTGGAAGTATATAATGGAAATAATAACTAATATGTATATTTTCTTTCCAAATATTATTATCTTAGCCAATAGAAATTTTTCAAGTAAACGATCTCATCTTGCAAGCGCTGAAAACATTTTAAATTTCCAAGGATCAAATCACTCACCAACCTCTTAGAGATTAGAATATTTAGGCCGGCATTGACTTTATGTGATGGAGAAAATATTGTTCATGGAGACTCTGCGGTCTTGAATACTTGATGTACAGTATCTGCCTATCTGGCCTCTTAATCTGTGTGCTTCCTGTTCAAAAACACATCCTCATCATGTCAAGAGCACTACCACGATGCTCGTGAAAGAGAATACTTAGTGAACTATTTACAGTCAAATTAACAATCTTGAGAGATACAAGGAAATAATTCACTTCTTGTTTCAGATAACATATTCTTTGATGACAACGAAGAGAAGAGCACCAAGCCCAGGAATTCAAGGCACAACCTTACCAAGCACAGTAATGATTAAGATTTTGAGTTTTCTTTGAATCCATTAATTTTGTTTGTGTTTTCTTTTTGTTCCTATGGGAATGTAAATGATCATCACTTCATGTTTCAGCAGAATTCAAGCCCAGAAAATAAGTTCGTTTTTATCCACTGGTTGCAATGATATATAATAACAATTAATTAACAAGCTTAAATTCCCTCTTCAGTCTCCTAGCTAAGAAAGGCGTGTACTTGCTCCTTAATGTCTTGGCAAGAAGAAAGGGGTTTAGGGTTCCTATTTCTTTTCTTGTGCTAGAAAATCTGAGTTTGAATTAAGAGAATTTAGTAAAAAATTTTATATATAGAAGATGAAGATTTGAAGCAGTTGACTTAGAGCAGTTAATGGAATTCTAAATGTCGCGCCTTGAAGATAAAATAAATGTCGTTTCATATCCACTGTCTATTTGATTTTGTGAAGTTGCTAGAAACCTAGATTAAGTTTCTAATTATAAGTTTTCCTTAATCAGAAGAAAAAAATGAATAACATTTAGTCATTGGATGGTATCTTTGCTATCGAAAAAAACAAATGATGATTTTATTTATTTTTGTAAAGATTAAATTATAAATTATTTTATTTATTTTTGAGAAATATATTAGTTAGTATTTTTTTATTTTTTTAAAAATAACTATTTAGTCTTTTTCCAATTTTTTTTATTTTTTTAAAAATAGATATTATAAAAAGATTGACGAACAAAAAAATTATTTCTTGGGATAAAATAATAAAAAATTAAGGGTTCTCGACAATGATCAAGAGACTCAATAATTAATTTTTTGAAATTAAAAGATCAATAATTTATTTCTCGAACTTGAAGAATTAATTTATAATTTACTATTTTCTTAAAAAAAATAAGTTAAACATAGACGAGTTATATAAATTAAAAAATTAAAAAATAAAAACATCTTGATCAACTAATAGACCCGGGAAAGCCCAAATTCCAAGCCTGGAATCAAAAGAAATCAGTAAACTAATCGGAAAAAGGAAAAGGCAGGACACACCCCAGGGCCCAGATATATGTACCACCGTCAACCACACGCCGCCGCTGCTCATACGCAAGCGGCTGCAAATTGGAAAAAGGAGAAAAAATATTTCTTCCCCTCCGCCTCTGCCTCTCCCCCCTACCCCGTTTGCTTTCCAAGTTGGTTGTAGTTTAAATTTCTCAAAGCTCTATGCATAAGACAATCAGGGTTATTAAAAATATTTTTTTAACATCACACAAAATATATAATATAAATTTATATATTAAATTAAAATTATAAAATAATAAGTAATTATTTTAACTAATTATATATTAATAATTCTAGCTAAAAAATTAAATTACATTAAAATCTGATAAAATAAGTCAAAAATATTATAATTAATGAGTGATATAAATAAGATGAGATAGAAAAATAGTATGAATTAATAAATTAATGACATGGAGAAATAAAAAGTTTCAGAATGAAATTTTTCAATATAGAAAAATCACTGAAAGGTATGAAGCACACATAAACCTAGTGACAACCTCGTTGTTCTCATACAATAAGTCTTGATATATCCATTTTGGGTTGCAAGCTAATGAGTTTAAATTAGTAATTAACTAATATAAATTCAATAATGAAATAAACTCCTAAACAATTTCAAGTGCGTTAGAAAAAAATCAAATTAAAAATAATTATTTAAAAGTAAATAAATAGATAAAATAGAATAATAAAAAAAGTCTTCATGTTAAAATTCCTTCATATAACCTGAATCTTCAATTTTTGCATATTTTTGACAGATTTAAGTACTAATTTCAAACATATTGTTCTCTCTTGTTTAGATGAATTATTGGGCCTATAATATATGGTTGGAAAGTTTCAGATATCTAGTTTCTATCTTAACTTTAATCAAATCAAAAGTTTACCAGTAGCTCTAGATATGTTCCAAACACTACATGACAGTCTTGTTTAACATATTTAACAATATGTTCCAAAATTGATAAATAAAAAATTTCAATTAAAAAATGATAAAGGAAAAACAAATAACAATTATAAAAATGAGGACTAATGTCAATATAAAAATCAAATTCTAAGGGATGCAATTGAAAAAAACAGTATTTAAAACAAAATATATATAACAATCAAAAGTTTGAGGACCAAATTTGATATAATCAGTAAATAATATGATATTTCTAAATTTTTCACAACTTTCGGAAAGTGTTTTCCGCCTAAAATAAAAGGAAAACACTTTCCTAAAAACCAAACTAAATTATTTTTTTATCGGAAAGCGTTTTCTGTTGATCAAATTTTTTAATGACAAACAAATACATGAAGTTTGGAAAGTGATTTTTTAAAAAACCACTTCCTGTCAAACAAACAAGACCTTAATTCAACTCTTATACTCAAAATCCATCCCAAAGTTAAAAAATCCAACCTAGCCCGATGAGTTATTCCGGATCTAGCCAACTCGATATATAAATCAGTTTAGCTTTAAAAAAATAGGGAAATGAATTCATATAATTTCTCCCAATTTGAGTTGATTCATGATCCAATCATCTCGGTTAAAAATTCATTCATTTTTTTAAAAAATTAATTTATTCATGTCAACTATTCTTATAGATCGGTATAGGCCCGGTGATATAAAACTATATTTGAAGAAACAATGAAAAGCTAAAGAAAATGATAAATAGGTTAAAGGACTAAAAAAAAACTAAAATAAAATTTATATTCTTAAAAACAAGATGAAAAAATTAAAATCTTAATTTGGTAAAATTAAAAACTAAAAAATTAAAAACAGTACAAAATAAAATCATCTTTTAAAAAACTACTTACGTGTGGTGGGGTATATATTTTCTTTTGGACTCAAACATTGAACAACTTAATAACAACACCGTTTTTCTTACATTTTATTTTTTTTCATATTTATCTATTTTGTTTATATTTTTATTTTTTTCATCTATTTCTTAAAATATTTAAAATATATTTCTCTATTTTACTTCCTTTTTAATTTTATTTTTTCTTAATTTTATATTTATATTTTCAAGTTTACTACTTTTTTTTTCTATTTATTTACAATAATAATAATAATAAAAAAAAATAAAAGTACATACTAGTAAATATTTCAAATTAACGGTAGACCAAACTTGAATATTTGGATTAAGAAATTCTCTTATAATTTGGGTTTTGATCATTTTTTTTTATATAGTTTTGATTTGATCATTAATATTCTTATATCTACAATTCTTAACATTTTAAATTTTATAAATTGAATTCAAACACATATAAAATTGAATTTAATTTCTTACATGACTTGATTTCAAACAACTATCTATAATTTTATTTTATTTTATTTTTATCTTTTTTGTTCATATAATTTTGATTTAATTTTATATATATAAACAAAAATTGTACATATAATAACAACAATAACCATTCCAAAACTATAATAATAAGAGATTCAATTCCTATCAAAATTACAAACACTAAATTTGTTCACATCTTACACAAATAAAAGAAGATTAAAATTAGCCTTTCATCTTTGTTACGGTTACTAGATTAATCTCTTGCAAACTCATATTAAATTTCACTTTTTTTTTTCCTTCTACAGCACCAACTAACCACTAATCATATCTACTAAGGCTCTGTTTATTTTTGTATTTTAAAAATGTTTTAAAAAAAAATTATATATTTTTTATTTTTTTCTTTAAATTAACATGTTTTTAGTGTTTTCAGATCATTTGATGTGTTGATATCAAAAATAATTTTTTAAAAATAAAAAAACATCATTTTAATATATTTTCAAGTGAAAAACACTTTGAAAAACACCCTCAACCACACTCCCAAATAAGCAAGAACTCCTTTTCTCTATACAACAAATTATAGGTAATTTATAATTAATTGTTTTTAAAAATTTTAGTTTTGATTGATGATATTTAAATATTTTTACTATCAAATTAATTAAAAAAAATCATCATTGAATAAAAGTGTTTCACTCTAAATTAATTAAGCAAGAGTTATTTTTTTAATCTAAAAAAGAATTACTGTCACTCCATACGTATGAATAACCGAACATTCAAAAGGACTTGTTTTCATAAATTAAAAGTTTACTTGCACAGGCTTAAACTTCATTAGCAACGTATGCACACACGGATAGAGAGCCTTGTCACTCCTCTCCACCTCCCATTGGTCCCAATCCACGGTCCAAATTTCCACTAGTCGCGCCTCTTAAAACACAAAAATTCAATTCCCGCCTTAAAAACACCTCCCATTGGTCCATCCACAATGCACGCGGATCACGATTCAAACATTCCTACCCGTCGATTAATCCCTAGTCAACGGCCCCAATTCACTCTCCTCACTTTTCTTTGCTTCCCCACTGCTCAATTCACCATTTCCCTGTCCACACTCACACCCTCTGCAAAGATTCATCATGGCAGTTGAGATGGCGTTAGCATGTCTGAATGGTGCTGCTGGTTTTCTGGGCCAGCAGTTGGTTCCTGTGCTTTGCACATGCGGGGAGATCGATAAGGAAAAGCTCGAGAAGTTGAGAGAAACATTGAATACTGTTAATGGCTTGCTCAATGGCGCCGAGGAGAAGCAAATAACTGAAGCTGGGAGAGATCTGTTTTACTGTGATGGTTCTGAAGACTTGGATTGCGGATGCTAAAGAAGCTATCCATGAAGCTGAAGACTTGTTGATTGAGATTGATAATGAAGCTCGATGAATAGAGTTGGTAGCTGGCTCTCAAACTGGCATGTATCAGGTGCGAAACTTTTTTTTATCTCCTTTCTTTGTCCTTTAAGCAAGAACGAGGAAGGAGAGATGGCCCATAAATTAGAAAAGATTTTCGCAAAACTTGAAAGGTTAGAAACAAAGCTCGTAGCCTCCATCTGATGAAGCAACAGCCATCTCATGAGCGCGTGCCTTCGACTTCTCTGCTAGGTCACACTCGAGTTTATGGTAGGGACCAATCTAAGGAGGCCATAAAGAAGTTGCTTCTATCCGATGATGCAGAAGGAGAAAGTTTGCAGGTAATTCCCATAGTGGGCATGCCTGGGATTGGCAAGATTGGTCTACCATGGTGATGACGTGCGAAAGTCGTTTGATCTGAAAGCATGGGTCTCTGTTTCACAAGATCTTAATGTTTTCAACCTAACAAAAATCATTCTCAAAGAGCTTGGGTTTTTGGATTGTGATCTCATGCCTCTGATCTGAAAGCATGGGTCTCTGTTTCACAAGATCTTAATGTTTTCAACCTAACAAAAATCATTCTCAAAGAGCTTGGGTTTTTGGATTGTGATCTCATGCCTCACAGTAGTCTTCACTGTAAACTCCGGGAGATATTGATGGGCAACAAGTTATTTCTTGTTTTAGATGATTTTTGGAATGATGATCCAGAGCAAAGCAAGTTTTTAATCACACCTTTGAAGGCCGGGGCAAAGGTAAGTAAGATTATCATTATACCACTACACGAGATAAGCATAGTATTATTAGTATTGTAAATTCTTCATCTTTATTTTTTTGCTAACTTTTCATTTTATTCCCTTATAGAAAATAAACAAATAATTGTTGGTTGTTGTTTTTAAAATATATATTTAGTGATGCAAATTAAAATGTTTGTTCACTAATTGAAGAAATGTTTCACTTTATCATAATAAAAAAATGTAAGAGTTTATCTTTATCTGCAAATTTATTTAGGAATCTTTTAAAATATAAAATAAATACTGATGAATGAAGAAAAATATTGAATAGCAATATATGAGATTTGTAAAATGACCATAGTCTACATGTTCTAAAAATAACTTATTATTGTTTGCCGTAACGTCTAAAATGATGTTTTGCTTATTGTGTAAATTTTTCTAAATGTTATAAATTTTACAAGGAGGATGCAATTCTTTTATGGATGGTTGCGGGTTTTTTTGCTTACTTATGGTGAAAATAAAAAGATAAAAGAAACATGATACATACATTTTGAAGATCTTGTATTAATGTCCCTTTTTGAATAAGTAATAACTCATTATTATTTGTAATGCATGATCTCACAAATGACTTGACAAAATTTGTGTACGGAGAGTTTGCTGTTTATTTACATGATAATGATTCTTGGAAGGTTTCTCAAAAGACTTGTATTTTATCGTATACAAGAATTAGATCTGAAGATCTAGACAATCTCGTGTGTCTCTAAAAAAAATTAATTCATTATTTCACAGTGTTTAATGATTGAAAAAGAATAAAGATAAAATTAGTGATTCTTTTGTTCATTTGATCTTCTAGCACTTAATCTCTACGTCATGAGAGAGAGAAATATTGAACAACAACATATGAGATTTGCAAGATTGAGTGTTAGAACATCAAATGAGTAAAAGAGTCTCATCAATTTTGTCTTTACTCTTCTTCAATCATTAAACACTGTGAAGTAATGAATTAATATTTTTTTAGAGGCACACGAGATTGTCTAGATTTTCAGATCTAGTTCTTGCATATGATAAGTGACTAGTCTTCTTAGAAACCTTTCAAGAATTACCATCATCTAAACAAACAGCAAACTCTTTGTACACAAATTTTGTTAAGTCATTTGTGAGGTTATGCATTACGAATAATGGTGAGTTATTACATGTTCAAAAAAGAATATTGATGCAAGATCTTCAAAGTACCTATATCTTGTTTCTTTCATCTCTTTATTTCCATTATAAGCAAGCAGAAAATTTCAGCCATCCACAAAAGAGCTATATCTTCATTGTGAAATTTATAACCTTTAGGAAAATTACACAATAAGTAAAACATCGTTTTAGATGTTGCGGTAAATAATAATAGGTCACTTTTAGAACATGTAGACTTCGGTCATCTCGCAAATCTCACATGTTGCTGTTTAATATTTTTTTTTCATTTGTCAGCATTTATTTTGGACTTTAAGAGACCCCAAGTAACTTTGCAGTTAAAAGCAAACCCTTGCATTTTCTCACTATGGTGGAGTGAAACATTTATTCAAATAGTAAACGGGTACTGCGATTTGCATCACTAAATGCATATTTTGAAAATAACAACCAGTGCTTCTCACTATTTATTCCCTGCAAGGGAATAGGATGAAGAGTTTGTAAAAGATTAGGATGAAGATTTTGCAATATTGATGATCCTCCGCGCTTCTAACATATTGAAATGATAATCTTACTTCCCTCTGCCCCGGCCATCAAAGGTGTGATTAAAAAATTTCGGACAGAAATTAGTGTTGAAAGTTGATGTCCAAGATCAGAAAACCATGACCAGGATCATCAAGACAGCTGTTTCTCTGTCAGGTATTAGAATCTTCTATTCTATGCTTATTTTGATTTTAAAAAAGTAAACTTGTATGTGCAATAAGTGGTTTGATAATAAATAAAATAAAATGGGATGACCTATCAATGAAGAAAGATTTGACAAATTAAATGGGATTTTGATTCTTGCAACTGAAGGGCTAGAAATCAGTAGAAAAAGGGACTTGATCAAACACAGATGACAGATGTTTGTCAGACCCTGAAATCTTTGGTGAAGATATTTTTCCAAATTCCTCGGGAAGTTGATCTTGTTGAGTCTGATATTGAAGGCAATTTTTAGATTTCAATTTTAGAGTGTTTAGCAGAATCATTCTCGAAGAATTAAATGGGGACAGTAATGGCTTGTTTGAGCAACTATTTTGTCTGTTTTCAATTTGTTATTAAGTATGTTGCAGAAATTGAGCCCACACACGAGCCGCTTTGGAGAAGAATTGCGGTATTTTGTACTGTGGAAGATGTATTATACTGCTATGTTTTGTGAGAACCAATTGATTTGTTTTAAAAATGTGCAATTGCATGAATTGAGTAAACGGTTCGAGTTATCTTCATAATGGGGTGGTGTTGCTTGCATACGTGGAGGAGTTCAACAAAGTAGAAGATATCTTTTTTGACATCTATAATAACAGATGGTTTATCAATACTGGTCTTTGTGAGAGTTTGTTGGGCAAGAAAGACAGCAAATGACTTCAAGTTCTTGTTTTCAAATGGCAAGTAATACTCAGAATATTGTGGTGAATTTTATGATGATATCTGGGGGCCTGAGCTGTTGTTTGACTTTTACAAGTTCAGATCAAATCTGTATGTCCACTTGTGGAACTACATAACAAGTCTTATCACAGATCTTTGGCAGGGCTCTCTATGTCCACTTGTGTTTGCCGAGGTAATGAATTAATTTTTTTTATTCTATCAACAACTATTGCATCTCCACCTTATGCTACTAATTCTTTGTGAATTCTTGGCATGATTCTGATCATAATTTTATCTTTCCATGCACATTTGGTGCTCTCAGTTTGTCCTTGTGTAAACCGGGGTCGTTCCTGATTGGGATCGCTGACTTCATGAACATCAAAAACAGAATGTTTGCCGAGGTAAATTATACTTTTTAGAACGTACCAAATATCCTCATGAATACTGCTCTTAGGAGAGTCAAAATGTGTTTACTTGTAATTTCCTGTGTATTTTCATTCCAGGTAGCAGCATGCAGCGACCATCACTTTCACTCTTAGTAATAACGAAGACTTCTGTGCTTTCACCTCTTGGAACCGTCAATCTATTATCCATCTTAATGTTTCCTATGCTTATTTAGCATGAACTTCTCTGACTTTTGCAAGCTTGTTGAGTTACGTCATTCCAAGTTTCACTTTTCTGTTGGCAGTTATCTTCGGGTACTTTCTGGTCATCTTGTGGTAAATCACTTGAAGTTCACTCCAATTTCACTTGATTCCTATAGTTTACTGAGTTGCTTATCACAAGCAGGATGGAGAAAGTCCTCGACGATGGGCTAAGGTTTTTGGCGCAGTTATTTGTGGTGGAGGGTCGTTTGCTAAGGATGGGCTAAGGAAAGCTGGATGAAAGGTTCTGCTCTTATTCTGACAAGTAATATCGCATGGAATGGAAGGCTAATTCTCTGGGTGATCATCTCTCATATTTAAGTGGACATTTCTTGAGGTTTCTCATAATTTCGTCCCTCTCAATCAAGTTTTGGCTGTACATAAGTTTATCCAGTTTGTTTATGACAAACACTATGCTTCTACGTGTCAATTCGATCTTCTGTCATTCTCCTATTTTTTTGGAAGAAATCTTACATTATGGAAGTCAAAGTGGAATGTGCAGCTCCAGTTTGAGTATTCTCTATCACATTGTAATAAAAAGTGGACATATCGACATCAGTTCCTTTACAGCATTGCTTGGAATTGTCTATCTCTTCATCCTGGACTCTGTCTCGCTCTCCACCGCGTTCTCCATAGAATTTGTTTTAGTAATCCTATGATTAATCTGCCACGGAGAGATTTGAACCACAATCAACCTGGAAAGGTAGCTGGGTGGGGGAGCGGAGGGAGAGGCGGAGGCAGAGGGTAAGAAGTATTATTTGGTGACGTCTTATTTAGTGCGTGTCCTGCCCTGTCCTTGTGCCAATTAGTTTACGGGAGGTTTCTTCGGGTTCCAAGCTTGTGTCTCGGGCTTTCTTAGGCCCGGATCTATTACTTGGGCGGGATACTTTTATTTCTTATTTAGTGTGCATTTTGGACGGTGTTTTTTTTTATAAGTATTTTTAGTTTTAAAAAATTAAATTAATATTTTTTTAGTATTTTATATTTTTATTTTTGTGAAAAAAATAATAATTATCATATTTTTGGAATAAATATCTCATATATGTGTGGTGTGTGTACAAAAAAAATAAAATCAGTGTTTTAATTAATTCACATTTTATATATCTTTTAATTGCATGAGAAATATTTGCATTGTTTCCTATTATAGAACAATGTCTTGGAGTATTTGATTAAGGCAAATAGAACAAATCCTTTCATTAAAACAATTTCTTCAAATCTTCTAATTAATTTGTTGAAATTTTCACGTTTCTTATTTTAGCGTTATTCCTAATTGTACTTCACTTTTTTTATTTTGATTTTTTTTTCATTTTCCATAATTAAAGGCAATAATAAATATTTTTCGTTATTGAAACCTTCTTTATTTTAGAGTTTTTATTTTGTTTTTACCACAATTAAAGGCAATTACAAGTATTTGCCTAATTAGACTTCACCTTCTTTTCAAAGTTCCACAACTAATGAAAATAATAAATATTTTTTGTATTTTTATTTTAGTAAATACTTGTTAAATAAGTAAAGTGTTATTTTTATTCGACAACCAATCAAAAAGAGAATAGCATGTGTATTAAAAGAAAAAATAACTTTAATTTTTCATCAGCCATTAGAAGAGGAAACCACCTTTTATTCTGCTATCTTTTCGTAGCTTGAAGTTCGTCAAACTACTTAGAATTTTGATATCTGTTTTGGATGGTAGAAATCAGAATCTTTACAACACAGAAAAATCTTATGACAACACACAAAGACTGTGCAGCACAGTGCCATAGAGCTTTCAAAAGTGGTTCCATGACCAGTAACTTCACTGGATTGCCAAGTTCCAGAGTCAACATAGATCTTTCTGATTGTGCTTGTATGTATGGTATGTAATTTTAGGATATGTGGAACCCTAGTTTCTTCATTTTTGTTATGCGCTGTGTCATCTTATCCATGAAAGTTCCTTCTTTATACAGCTCTGAAATTTTTGTTCTGATGGAACCTGTAAAAAGTCATTAATACAGCTCTGAAATTAATCACGGGATTGTGTTTCATACCAATTTCTTCAAATCTTTCAGCAATCACTTATCTGAAGAGATTCAATAAGGGCGTGTTCGTACTCAATGTTTCAACTGGAGTTTGACAGCTCGGAAAGCTACCTTGGCCGGCAATTTCATTGAAGCGTCGAGAGGAGAGTGATCTAAGTCGAGACTTCAGGGTCAGGGGAGCCATTCACTTGAAGGGCTTTCCATGCGTAGGCGTACATGACAAGCAGATAAAAGCATAGGTTCACAGAACTTAGAATACCTAACAACTTGTAATATTTGTCCAGATGACTTGTATTCAGAGTGCCATGAAACCAGCTGCCTGACAAAGTAAGAACAAGTGCCGCACTCAGGAACTTCCCAACGCCAATTGCAGACTCGTTGAATGGCGATTCATAATGTTCCAAAGATTCATCTACATGGATATTATAAAAATCAGCTAAGCCATCAGCAACCAGTCCTTTTACGAGTCCTATCAGGAAAAACTGTGGAACCAGCCATACTGTGCTCATTGGAAATGGTTCAGCATCTCCACGTTTTTTAATAAGATTCAATCTGCGAGTCTCAACCAGCATTGATACCATGCAACAGATTATAGAGCACGCTATCCCAATTGCAATTCTCACGAGTCCAACACGATGCTTCAGAAGTTTTTGAGTCCATATCGGTCTAACATGATGCATCGGAAGTTTTTTAATCCATCCGGATACTAAAAAGTCATGGACGTATGGAACTATAACTGTTACGAAACCCTGAAGCAGAAACAGAACATTTATAGACAAAACAGGATCAGGATCGAGGCTTTCGCTTTGCACAACAAAGAAAGTCGAACCCGTTGCCAGAACGAGGCCGTGGATGGGGAGTGCTGTCCACATAGGAAGCAATGCAACAAGTTGCTTTACTCGTTGCACATCTCGGACTGGGAAAAGCCTCCCGTTTTGCTCCTGTTCTTCAGCTGAGAGGGACTTGGATGTCTCTAAAAGAGCAGCTTTGTCCAGCCACCTGTGAAGATCATATCAGAAGGGAAAAGAAAGAGAGCAGAGGAGATATAGGGAAAGAAAAAGTGATACTATCACTGCGTGGACCTTGGGGAAGGGCCTGTTTTGCAACTACAAGGCTTACAGATGCAATACTAAGCTGGACTTGTTGTACTCCCTACCCAAAGGGAAATCATGGTGGCATATAGATCCATAAACACTTTATATATCTCATCCAAATTCCCATAACCCATTGAAATGGGCTACGGGAATCACAATACTACACCAACCTGATGATTCGAATGTCGGGCAATAGAAGCAATCCACCACTATCATTCATGTAGTAGTCATTGGGTTCACGAGCGTGTTGCAGGTGACGCTTCACAAAAGCTGCCTTAAGTACTCTATAAATAACGATAAGAGGGCTTCCAGTTGGTTTGTCGGAGTAGTAAAAGCCTTTTCCTAACGCAAAGGTTAAACCAGCCAATGCCATAACCGAAAATGAAAATGCAGAAGTCATCATTCTCTGATCAGAACCTCCGGCCATTATCACAGACGAGACAGTGCCCACCGTAGAAGCAATACGCCACCAAAATTTTCTTCGAACCTCAGCTTTGTCATAATCAATACTGATGTCTGGTTTACTGGGAACCTCGTCAGCTTGGTCCTTATCTGCGTTAAGGTTAGGTTTATGCTCGACTAATTGATCACGTAGAAATGCTTTTAAACAAGGATCCTGACTTGCCTTGCCCACAGTTGCTAGTACCATCATCAGATAAAGTAGTA
>Ga0325403_1000690_pt1 | contig 25449 bp, 12 predicted proteins | sample PopdelMetagenome_19_FD_205665 | JGI IMG/M metagenome (GOLD analysis project Ga0325403, IMG submission 205665) | Populus deltoides microbial communities from Bellville, Georgia, United States - Xylem-PdKOR-R4 | ecosystem: Host-associated > Plants > Phyllosphere > Stem > Wood/Secondary xylem... | reverse complement strand
CAAATCAAATCAAATCAAATCTCAAGTGTTGAGTACAGAAACAATCACAAAAAGGAAATATCTTGGTGCCAACCTCTTCATTTTGCATGAAAGAAGTTGAAATTTCGTGGTAGAAAAGGAAGAGCAGAGGGAGCTAATTGGGAATATAAAACAAATAGGCAATGATGATCAAGTTAAAGCAGATGAAGGGTAACCGTTGATTGTTCTTTGGTGCCCTTAGACACTGCCACATGGGATGAATAAAAGCCACTAATTTGGATTTTTATAAGGGAGACGTGGACGGAAGAGATGGGTTAAGGGGTACGTGGAGGATGGATCTGGGTGTTTGGGCCCAAGTGTGGAAATCTAGAAGTTATTACGTGGCGTCTCGTCGTGCTTAAAGCAGTAAAAGTCAGGCTTTGATGTGTTTGGATCTGACAAGGAAGATGTTTGACTTGGAAATGAAAAGGATTCTTAAGACACGTGTTTAATGATGCTGAGTCGCGTGTCCGATGAGAGCTGCTTTGGCCATCTTTTGTGTCGGGTGTTAAATTCGAGTTTTTATTTTAAAATTAGCACTTTTATTTTTTATTTTATTCTTTTTCCAAACTCAAAAATATTATTGACAGTAACACGTTTGGTAAAAAACGCGCGTATCAAAGTTGGAGAGTGCAACTTGAAAAAGAAGCATGCCGATGGGTTGAAGAAGCTTCAAGAGAGAGAAAAGAAATAATGATTTTTATTTTCTTTAAAATAGTTTGATGGATGATGAATAAAACAAAAAAGAAATTATTAGAGAATAATATAGGATATATTTTAAAATCTCATCTAATAATTTAAGTTATTGGATTGAGATAATTTTTTAATATAATATCAGAATTTTAATGATCAAATAATCATCAGTATGGATATATAAATCTGCGCAAGTTATATACTAATAAGTAATGTAAGCATGTGTAATTTTCAATTTCAAAAAGTTTTCACTTGAATATTTATGTTAGAGAATAATATAAATTATATCTTAAGATATTATTTAATAACTTAAATTATTGGATTGAGATAATTTTTTTACAAAGTGATTATATTTATATTACATATTTAATTTTTTTTTATTGAGTATTAAAAATATTTAATCCATTTTACTTCTAGTCAAGTCAAGTGATGTAGAAATGGAGTGAATGCAAAGTATAGATTACAGTATAAATATTAAAGTAGAATACAAAATGATTATATTTTCCTTTTAGAACAAACAAATAATTTCAAGAACAAAATGGATGTAAGAACATCTGAGTAAAACTATTTTGGTGTAAAACACTGAAATTTAAAATCATCTCGTAGTAAAATTCTAAATGGATGGATGATGAGTATTCAACATGACGCGGAGTTTGATTTATCATCTATGCTACACTTAGCATATTTTTAATAGAGCATTAAAATAAAAAAAAAACTTAGTTCACTTCAATATTTCAAATTTATCTAATTAAATCTCAAGTTTCCTATTACATAACTTCTTTATTTATGTAATTTTTTAAATGAGATTTCAATAAAGAAAATTTATTAAATTCATCCAGAAGAATGTCAATTGTTTTAAAAAATATTTAATTTCTATTGATGTATAAACTAAGTCGAGATTATTGTAATAATAATAATTTAATAAAATAGTGTTTGGTATTATAATAACAATTTTTTTCAAGATATTTTTCATTTAAAAATATTATTATTTTTTAAATATTAATACATCAAAATTATTATTGTTGTTATAACCCAATTCTTGAATTTTCAAAAAAATAATAATAATTAGAATTGGGTTAAGACAAATTAAAAGTTTAAGGACTAATAAGGATTGAATTATAAATTTAGGAGTCAATTTGATCAAAAATTAAAAGAATTGACAAGTTTGGGGATTTGATTGAACTTTGATATAATTAATTATTACAAGGGCTTAATTAAAGAACTACTAAAGTTTTGTGTTGATTTGGGTTAACATTGCATGAAATTAAAATTCAAGGACCATAGTGAATAGACAATGGTACTTTAGCATAGTGAAGAGACAATGGTACTTTAGAGAGTTTAAATTGATTTTTAGAGAAGTAATTTTAAAAGAATTAAAAGTTGAATTAAAGATTGAATTGATTAAATTAAAAATCAATGACTAATTTGTAAATTGCACCGAAATCTAGGGGCTCAATCGCAATTGTATCCAGGGGTAAAATTAAAAAAACAAATGATTTTCCTTAAACAGGGACCCAATTGTTAAATGTCAGAAGTTCAGGGATCCAATTGGAAATAACCGTTTCAGTTGAAAACGGCGTCGTTTCACTATTCATCGCCTTCTTCATCCCTCCGATTCAACGGGAAACCCACCATCAATCATGGTCACGTCTCTACCCCATATTGTGCCACCAACAGATGCCATCCCACGATTATTATCCCCGGGGGGGGGGGGGAGAACAGGGGGAACGAACACAACAGGGCAGAGAACGAAAAGAAAATAAACCCAGAAAAACGAACAAGAAAGAAGAGGACCAGGGGAGCAAAAGACAGAGACGAGCAAAATACGAAAGGGGGAGAAAAACGAAAACACAGAGACAAGGGAAACCAGAGAACAACACAGGAGGAACAACACAGGGGTGGGAGGAACACAGACGCGACGGAGGGGAGAAAACCCACGGACAGAAAAATACAACGAAAAAGACATTACAGAGAGAGAGAGACAGACACAGGAACGAAGAAAAACAAAGACAGAAAGAAAGAACAAGGAAAGACGAAGAGGAAAACAAGACACAGAGGATAGAGCGTTCGGTCAGCCTGTACACCATCATCGGCTTCTTCTCCAGCAGATCAGGTAAGTCTCTCTGCTCTCTTTCCCCGTCCTGCAATATTAATTCACTTGTCACTGTACATGGACAATTTTAATTCACCTCCTACCGTTAATTGTTTAATTCACATTTTGTGCAAGCACACGTGAACCAGATCACGCGTGCCTGCTGTGCCCAGCCAGTCACTGGTTTGGACCTGTGATCTAGTTGGGCCAGTTGGGTCCAACTTATCTGTACAATACTCAACAAAAAAAAATAAAAAAATATATAAGCTTTGATTTTATTAATTTATTTATTAACGTCAAGAATATCATATATTTTTCTTACAAACATTAAAGTTAAAAATATTTATAATTAAATATTCATTAATGCTAGAATCAAGAAAATCATAAAGAAACCATCATAATATAAATCAATAAACTTTTATCAATTTAATATAAAATATAGTTTAATTTAAATAAAATATTTAAAAATTAATAAAATATTTTATTTTATATAACCAATCCCCGTTAAGTTTATAATAATATGATAATTTTTTAAATAAAACCTTTTATATCTAAAAATAAGATATCAAAAATCTATTATTTTTAGCACAAACAACTTAAAATTTTAAAACAATTATCGGGATATAGTATGCGACAATTATTATTTTTATTTTTTTCAAAGACGCCAGCATCCTAGAAATTTTTTACTGGGCAGCAAAATCTTGTACCTGCGCTGTGTTTATTGAACACGTGACATCATTTCAGTGGCCTGTCTGTGGCCCCATAGTGCGACACCACATTCACATATGATCCCTCTGTTTTTACATTTCATTAAATAAAGTCCTCTACTCTGACTTCCAATTAAAGGTAATTTCAGCTTCTTCTTCTAATTTTGTTACTCATTAAAAATGTCAGATGAATGCCAAATTTCATAATGTGATTGGGTAACAGATCACATTGTCTTAAATTGAAGACAACATGTCAAGAAAATCCCAGGTCGGCTGAGGAGTTTTATCAAGAACACAACTGATAAGTCCACAAAATCCCAGGCCAGTCAACAAATGGCCAATGGAGTCTGGAATCGACAAATATATGCTTCAGTGATTTCTCAATAATTTTCTGCAAACAATATGATTTTATTTGCCAGTAATCATTGCAGGAGCGAGTTCCATCCTTGAAATGATGAAATCTATTGGCATCTCTTACCTCTACTTCTCTCCTTCTGACAATAGAGAAGTGTTTGAATGCTGCGTGACAATCTCCATAGACGCGAAGGTTTTTGAACACCCTAATGGGTTTTGAACTGGATGTGCTTATAAGACGAAGTGCTACAACAATTTTCTCACTGTGCTGAAGCAAGTAGAAGGGCTACGCAAACATATATGCAGAAAGTGAGGCGTTCTATAATCTTTGAGGGTGTGTAATATTTGTCGAACTGAAAGCAAGGCATGTACTCTAATCTTCGTACATTGAACGATGATGGTGTTTGGGATGCAAACTAAGTATAAACTTTATACTATAATCTTCGTACATTTTACCTCATCTTTCCTAGAAAGGCTTATTTGATCAACTTTATTTCGAGGTTTGTGAGCCTCATATCAAGCCATTGATGAGTGACTTGGAAAGAAAAACTATAGAACAAATATAGTCTCATGTTGATCGCTCTCACTTTTGAACTACCTCAATTAAATTTCTTCGTGGTGATTTATGTTTCTAATATTAATAGGGGATGGATCTTTTTGATTTGATTACGACTGCTTTGGAGATTGCGAATTATCATCAAAATAAAGTTATTCTTGAATTGTTTTTTTTTATCTTTTTTAATTCTCGTGGTTGTCTTGATTTTCTCCTCGTCAAATCAAGAATTTTAATTTTTAATTTTGAAATTTTAGATTCAAGAAAAGTAAAAATAGAAAGTCTTTCATGTTACTTTTGATTATGGTTTATTTTTAAAGAGATAAGAAAAGAGATCATGATTTATAAAAATTTGAAGTTTATGTTATTAACATTGATTCATTATTATTATGAGTTTAAGATTAAGTAATTGATTTTGAGTGTAATGTTAGAAATAAAAATTTGTAAAATAATTTGTTATGAGTTAAGAAATATGTTTCAACTTTGCTGGAAAATAAAAAATGGTCATGAGGTTGAAAATAATAAAATTTTATTTTGGTTATTGATTTATAAAACTTATAGTTTAGTTTCTAAATTTTAAAAAATTATAATTTGACCCTTAAAACATGTTTCACAGCTTGTAATTTTAATTATAACATCTGCAGAGAGAGTGAGAGGTTCTGTATACTTTGACAGCTTGTAATTTTGGTTCAAGTGCAAGCACGGCTTCCTTGGAATACATGACTGATGTCCATATCATCAACTTAGCATTAGTTCATTGTTTTGGTTCTTAAAGTGATAAGAATGGAGCTTGACTTCTAACCTTAGCATCAACTTTTATGCATGACCGGTATTACCTCTTGCATTTCTTGGGATGGAAGAAGACTTGCTTATCTGGTGCTTCGAAAAGTTACAAACTTGACTTGCGAACGTGACAGATTGGAGCTCTGGCTTTTCCTAGCAACTTCGCACCACAACATAAATACCCCACACGGAAAAACATAAAGGAACCTAGCAATATCAGATTGGCCAAGTCCTTGAAATGTTTTCCACGGCTCAAGTCAATGGAGTAAACTATACAGAAATTACTCAAGAGAGCCAAGCCCCAAATTACGTTTTCACGATAGCATCATTTGCAGGACAGTGAAGCTCAAAAAAACTATGTCTTTGGAAATGGATCTCTCTGTAGTTTGCTTGTTGATGCTGGTCCTTGTATGTCATGGAGATGGCCATAACGAAACGTTCCAAGAAGCAAAGTGTAAGAAGCATGGTCCGGCCATAAGATTTCCATTCAGACTCGACAAGCAGCCAGAGGACTGTGGCTATGATCCTGGGTTTGTTCTATCTTGCAATGAAAGGAACGAAACATTGTTGCACCTACCAACTTCTGTGACGCTCAACATCAAGAAAATTGACTATAAATCACGGTTAATCATTGCAGCTGATCCAGATAACTGCCTCCCAAGACAGCTTAGAAACTTCAGTTTATCTAAATCTCCTTTCAAATTTGCGGACCAGTACCAGTATGATTATACCCTTTTCAACTGTACATCAAAGCATGGAGATTCTTATGAGCGGATACCTTGCCTTAGTGTTCCTGGATATGATATCTATGCCTATAGTTCTAATTATTTCATCGGTGATACAGACCTGACTTCTTGTACCAAGATGTATAATGTTACATCAATTCCATCGGAAATGATTCGCGGTGATAATATTCTTCACTTGAACTGGTCAGAACCAGCAGCATGTGGAGTTTGTGAAGAACAAGGCAAGTTCTGCGGATGGAAGAATAACAATACTAAGCTTGAAACTGAATGCTATAAGAAGCCTAAATCAAATGAAGGTACGGTCTGTATTAGATTCTGCTTTAGTTTTCTGCAGCCAATCTAATTCTTTGTGCTTAATTTGGAACTATGGGATGACATCTTTAGTTAAGAAAATCAAATATTTTCACGAGTTCTTCAATTTTAGTTATGAAACATGTAGTTTTCAGGTCATGCAGGTTGGTTGCTTGATACTTGTTGAGATTAGTAAATTGCACAAGATAGTCATGGTTTACATAAGATCCACGAATTATGATTGTCGAATGCGTGCTATTAAAGAATCTAATGTTACCATATATTTTCTCTTACAGGCAAAATAAGGAAGATAGAGGGTGCGGGTGAGATTTCTGCAAATTTGGAAGTTTTAGAATTGTTTCCTTATCTTGCATCTTCTAAACTATCTTGATGAGTTCTTGATAAAGAAATGTTTTGTTTGCAGTTGCAACCGTGGGTTCGGTTCTTGTATTACTGGTATTGTTGGCAGCCTACCGTGTCTACAGCTCTGATAAAGCAGCGAAAAACAATCAGAAAAGGATTGAAAACTTTCTGGCAGATTATAAAGCTCTCAAGCCCGCAAGATACACGTATGCTGACATTAAAAGGATTACGGATGAGTTCAAGGACAAGCTGGGTCAGGGAGCATATGGAACTGTGTTTAAAGGAAAGCTTTCTGATGAGATCTTTGTTGCTGTGAAGATCCTGAACAACTCAACAGGAAACGGAGAGGAGTTCATCAATGAAGTGGCAACAATGGGAAAGATCCATCACGTCAATGTTATACGCTTAGTTGGTTACTGTGCTGATGGATTTCGAAGAGCTCTGGTCTATGATTACCTGCCAAATGAATCACTAGCGAAATTTGTATCTTCAGAACATGGCGAAACCTCCAGTCTTAGCTGGGAGAGGCTTCAGGATATTTCTCTTGGCATCGCTAAAGGCATCGAATATCTTCACCAAGGTTGTGATCAGCGAATCCTCCATTTCGACATCAAACCTCATAACATCTTGTTAGATGACCATTTCAATCCAAAGATTTCTGATTTCGGTCTCGCAAAGCTGTGCTCCAAGGATCAGAGTGCCGTGTCCATGACTACAGCTCGAGGAACCATGGGGTATATTGCACCTGAAGTTTTCTCTAGGAACTTTGGGCATGTTTCCTACAAGTCTGATGTTTATAGTTTTGGAATGGTGTTGCTTGAAATGGTCGGAGGGAGGAAGACTATCGATGATAAGGTAGAGAACAGCAACCAAATCTACTTCCCAGAATGGGTCTACAACAGCCTGGATAAAGGAGAAGAGCTGAGAATCAGAAATGAAAAGGAGGGGGACGCGCAAATCGCAAAGAAGCTGACTCTTGTGGGACTGTGGTGCATTCAGTGGCACCCCGTGGATCGCCCGTCCATGAATACTGTCGTACAAATGTTGGAAGGAGAAGGAGACAAGTTAACAATGCCTCCTAGCCCTTTTGCTTCTGCAGGTCCTGGAAGAATGCATGCAAATATGCCAGGGAGACCTCATTATCAAGCGTTGGAAGTGATCTCTGAAACAGAGTAGGCATACAATGATCAAGTAGTCATATCGAAGGGCTACGCAAACATATCTGCAGAAAGTGAGGCGTTCTATAATCTTTGAGGGTGTGTAATATTTGTCCATCTGAAAGCAAGGCATGTAATATAATCTTCATACTGATAAGGAAAGCAGCATATCACGTTATCCTCCTTGATGGTAGGAAATAATTTAGCAGAATAGTTAGGTGGTTGTTTCTATTGTTAATTTACAAGATATGCTTGTATATCCTACTATAATTATATCTGGACATTCCTATATAAATAAAACTCTCTACCACAGAAGGCAGTGTGGCTTTACAATTCCTACTATGGTATGAGAGCTGCATGGGTTTTACATCCATCGATCCAATGGCTTTAATTGCTCTAAATTCTTCTCTTTCCCTTCAAACAATGTTTCATAAGATCACCTTTTTTCTACCAATTATTTTCTCTGGCGAGATCAAATTCTTCCACTTCTTAGTTCTCAAAACCTTTTTGGCTATATTGATTGTTCTCTGTCTGAGCCACTGAACATATCCTCTCTGATTCAATTAGTATCCCCAATCCCAAACATGCTACTTAGAAATCAGAAGACCAACATATACTTATACTCCTTCTTTCCTCTCTCACCCAGGAAGCCATGGCTGAAGTCCTTGGTCTCTCTACCTCTCATGCAGTATGGATTGCTCTCCAATTTGCTTTTATTCCTCGATCCAAAATTCATGAAATTCATCTTAAAGACGACTTGCAACATTTAAAACGAGAATCTCGCAGTGTTATTGAGTACTCTCGTTCCTTTAAAGCATTTTGCGATCAATTTGCTGCCATGGGTTCTCCAGTTGATGAAACAAATAAAGTTCACTGGTTTCTTTGTGGCCTAGGCTCTGAGTTTGCAAACTTCTCAACTATCCAGCTATCTCTTTCTCCTCTGCCTTCCTTTTGAGATCTTTTCTCCAAGGCTAAAAGTTCTGAAATTTTTCAAAAATCACTTTAAACACCTGCAATCTCATTTGTTGCCTTCACTGTCACCAAAGGCAACTTCAACTCAACATGCAATGGAGGCTTTTGTAAGTTTTGTGGCAGGGGAGGAGGATCTTTCATTCCTGGTCATGGCAAGGGTCAAGGTAATTATTCTTCATGTTTCCATATATGTCGCAACATTGGACATACAACGGCTGTCACGACACGAATCCCGGATTTACGACCGATGTCGCACCCGACATCACGGCAGCCTTAAAATAATTCTTGGTGATGGAAAAAGAACAGATATCTGGCATCTTGTTCTTTTAGAAAAAAAAAGTCTTGTTTAAGGAGTCGTCACCTAGTATTATGGTCACTAGAAACCCTAACTAGTCAACAGAGATTCTATGGTTCAGGACTGGTTACGTTAAAGGAAATATATTATCATTCCTTAAACGTCCTGCCTGAGGCAGACTATATTGCTGGTTTTGTTTTAAATTGCTAAATGTTTATTGGTTTATGCCATGATAATTTGCTTATAATATTCCTGACTTTGACGCCAGTGAATATTCAACTACGGATATTTACAACTCTGGTGTTGGTAAATATTACGTAGCTATAAAATAAATTTAGATTAGTATTTTAATTCCTAAATCTAGCATCTGTGAATAAACAAATAAATTTATTTTATGCTACACATATTTTTGTTTTTTATATAGCTAAATAAAAAAAAACTCTAACGTTGAAAAATATAGAATAACCCAAAAAAGTACGGTATTTATGACTATGGTGCCAGTAAATAAATCTGTAAAATTATGTATTAAAAGAAACAATTTTTATTTATTTATGAAACACGGTCTAAAAAAAGTTGGGTCACTGGTCTAAACGAGTGACCCGGCTGGCCACTGTTGCAGTAACAGGGTAATTAATTTACAAAAGAAGGAAAGCTGAAGAACTTGCCTAGTAAGGCTGAGGGAGACGGTGCCCACGACTGGCGATTTAGCTTGCTGTTCACGGTGAAGAAGAAACTTCTCACAATTGAGGAGCCGCTAGACGCTGGCCTCAAGAGTACGGTGGGGGAAAGAGTTGTTGGGGCTGGTGCAACTGCGGGGTGAAGACGAAGACGATGGTGATGACCAATTAGCTCTGGCCGGACGATGTCTTCTCCGTCCTCGTTTCCTGTCTGTCTCGATGGTGATAAAGGCCCGAAGTGCTGCTGGTTGAATGGAAGCTCCCTCCTTTGTGTTTTCTCGTTCTCGTCTCTGTGTTAGGCTTTGCCTTCCCTTTTTTTTGTCCTCTTTTCTTGTTTCTGATTCCTTGTTCTGCTGTCTCTGGTTCTGGAGGCTAGTTGCTGAAGATTGAAGACGATGGTCAATGCCAGTTCTCGTCTCTGCGCTTTCGTTTGCTGGGTTGAGTTTGCGTCTCCTTTGCTCTCGGTTTTATATTCTGTCACCTTCAGTTCTGAGATGAAGGGACAAAGACGATGGTGGGGCTGATCCTCATCTCTGTGTCGTTCCTCTGCTTTTCTCTCCTTCTCTGTTTCTTTGTTCGTTCCCCTGGCTTTTTTGTGTTCTCACCCCCCCAGTTTTTTGTTCTCGGTCGCCCTCCCTCTCTCTATTTCCTGTGTTTTTTTTCTTTTCTTAATCTCCTCGGTTCTGCTCTTTTTTCCCCCTCTACCTTTCGCGCTCTCTCATCTTCTCTTGCTTTATAGCCAGAGAATGCCAAGCATTTAAAACGGCTTCCATCCTTTACTCCAGCAACGGCTCCTGAGGAGGAAGACGAAGAAGGCGATTGACAAATTCTAAAAATGGCACCGTTTGGGTGATGGGAATAGCCATTTTCAATCTAGTCATTGAAGTTCTGAAATCATGTAATCAAGTCCCTGGGTAAATTGTACTTGGACCCCTGTATTTCCGCGCCTTTTACAAGCTAGTCCTTGTACTTTAATCTGCTGCAATTTTGCCTCCCAATTAGCCCTAAACTTTGGTATTTTTTCAATTAAGTCCCTGATTTCATTAATTAAATTAAGTCTGAGCTCAATTAAGTTTCAAAACTTATCAATTCTCCAATTAAGCCCTTGATTTGATTAATTAAATTAATTCCAAAAATTAATTAAACTCCAAAACTTCAAATCATGTTGCCCTTAACCCAAATTTTAATTTATTCTTTATTTTTTCATTATCATTTTTCAGTAACTAAAATAATAGTAATAATATAAATAAAATAAAAGGTTAAAAAATTGGGTTATGACAACCAGCACATAGGCAAGGTTCCCTTCTGAAGTTCCATACCTACGCGAACTCAAACTTACATTCAAATTTCTTCTAACTCAATCAGAGTTCAACGCAACATTAATAACAAAATTAACTTTATAATATAATTTAATTGTCTCAATACAAGAGTTCATATAAATTCATAGTTTTAGAGCACGAACTAGATATAAAGAAAAACGTATAAATTACTACCTAAAAGAACAGGTTCTGAAGGTCCAATAAAAGTGACTTGCTATCAAGCTATAAGCCTGAAAATGATAAATAATGAGAAGGTGAGTTCAACTACTTAGTGAGTAGATAACGTTCAATAAACACACACGAGGTAATACAACAATGATGAATATATACACAATTATGGCTCTAGGTTCTTATAGGAAGGTTTCTCAAATAGGCCATTACAAGAATTTCATAAGGTAAAGCTTGTTAGAAAATCAAAATGCAATGAGCATGAGGCTCCGTACTGTGGAATGATCAGTCCACACAGGTTGGTGATTCCCCCGACCAACTAGAGTTTAGATATGATGTGCATAAAGACTAACATTACCCTATTAGTATGAGTATTCTAACTATCATACCATATGTTCATAATCATAATCAAACAACCATATTTATATCTCAACTCACGACATCAATCAAATGAGAAGCTATCAATTCAGAAGTCAATTCAAAATATATATTGGTTCATATCAAGAATTCAGATTCAATAATTGATCATGCTTATTATAACAAGGCTAATAATCAACATATATATTATCAAGCATGATCCAATTCATATTAACAAATCAAATATTTATAATATTTCTCATGCATATGAAAAATTATCCACCCACTGACTCGAAAGCAAACAGAAGTCAAAAGCAGACACTGAAGAAAATCCTATTGACATTCCGCCAGTAGAATATCAAGATTATCTGAATACAAATGAGACATATTCAAGAACAACTCGAAAGAATATTTAAATTATTTAATACACTTAACTAAGGGTGTATTCCATAACTCTATATGTTTTTGAACTAACTAATTGATTTTTTCAAAAACCCAAAAATTAAACAGTTTTCCCAAAATCTAATCCATAATAAAACAAATAATAAGACTTGATAATAATTCACTAAATAACACTCAGTTATTCATCAAACCAATCTGCAAAAGCTAATATTATAGCTAGGGACCAATCTGGAATTTATCATATTTTTAAGGGTCAAATTGTAACTTTGTCAAATTGGAGGACCAAACTAAAAATATCATAAATTCATGACTATAATGGAATTATGTCCATAATTCATCATCATTTCTGTCCAGAATCTCTAATTATGCTCCAGGGACCATTCTGGAATTTTTCCAAATTTTTAGGGTCAAATTGTAATTTTTGTCAAATGGGAGGACCAAATTGAAAGTGTTAAAAATTCATAACAATACTATAATTCTGCCCATAATTCATCTTTTATTCTATCCAGAATCTCGGAATATGCTCCAGGGACCAATCTATAATTTTTTCAAAGTTTGGGGACAAAACTGTAATTTTCACAAATTGAGGGACCAAACCGAAATTTTGTCATCTTCAACCTCCAACCCAGAATTTCAACAGAAAACCCACTGTTCTTTCCAGATTTCTAACTCAAAATTCACCATTTACACAAATCATAACTCAAAATTATCATCTTTACCTACAATCTCTCAAAATCAACCACACAATCCATTACCAACAACAATCAACCCTATAACATTCAAATTAATTCATCAATAAACCCAAAACAAAATTTTCAAAACCCTAACATCCAACCAAAACAGAAATTTAAAGTTAAAGAAAACATATTATATACATTAAAGCATAAATCTTACCCTTTAACTTATTTTCTTCAACTCCTTTCTATTACCCTCTAATTTCCTATTTTCTCTTCTTCTTTCCCTTTTCTTCTCTTCTCCCGTCAGTTTTTTTCACTCTTTATTTCAGATATCTCTTCTTTATTTTTTCTATTTATACTTATTATATTTATTCAATTACCAAACTACTCCTCATTCATTTATATTCACTTTTTAAACTTCCGAGAGCTTTATTGCCTTTTCCTATTTCTTTTAATTCAAAACCTCTCCACCATAGAAGGCAGCGTGGCTTTACTATTCCTGTTACGTACATTGAACAATGATGGTGTTTGAGATGTATTACTGCCACCAATATGATCAAATGCAAACTAGGTATAAATATTTGAACTTTATTCTTTTGGTTCTCAAAGTGATAAGAATGGTTGTCGCTTCTTGAGTTCAATTTTTCCTCCTTCCCCTAGTTTGGAAAAGGCTATGATACCAAACTATAGTTTATATTGAATTTTTCACCAAGAATATCACCTTGTGCATTAGAAAAAAAAAAAAAACTAATGCTCGTAAAGAAAATCCCACAAACATTTTTTCTTCTTGTCAATTGAGTGTTTTCTCTCGGAATAGAATCTTGCTTCTCCTGCTGAAGTTCTTTCAAAAGGTAATAAAAGGAGCTGTAATGGCATTGAGCCAAATGTTCGAGATATCTGGTTCAACACCTTTGTGTTTTGAGAAGTCACAGAAGAAGAACTCTGAATATTCTTTTATCTTCATGTTATGAACATGATTATTACTTAGCCCTTCATATTTGAAAACAGTGGCCATATTATCTCATCTTTCCTAGAGAAGCTTATTTGATCAACTTTATTTCGAGGTTTGCGTGCCTCATATCAAGCCTTTGATGAGTGACTTGGAAAGAAAAACTATAGAACAAACATAGCCTGATGCTGATCGCTCTTTTGAACTAACTCAATTAATTTTCTTCATGGTGATTTATGTTTCTAATATTAACAAGGGATAGATCTTTTTTATTTGATTACGACTGCTTTGGAGACTGCAAATTATCATCAAAATAAAGTTATTCTTGAATTGTTTTTATCTTTTCTAATTCCTCTGGCTGTAATGATCCTTCCCTCATAAAACTAAAAGTTTTAACTTTTGATCTTGAATTTTTGAGTTCAAGAAAAATGACAGTAGAAAATAAATACTTCTTTTTCATATTATTTTTTATTATGATTTATTTATAAAAAAATAAGAGAAGAGCTCATGATTTATAAAGATTTGAAGTTTATATTGTTAAGATTGATTCATGATTATTATGAGTTTAAAGTTAAGTAATTGATTTTTGGTGTATTGTTAGAAATTAATAAGAATTTATAAAATGATTTGTTATGGGTTAAGAAATATGTTTCAACTTTACTGGAAAATAAAAATGGTCTTGAGGTAGAAAATAATAAAATTTTATTTTGATCCTTGATTTATAAAATTTATAGTTTAGTCCATAAATTTAAAAAATTATAATTTGAGTCTTAAAATGTGTTTTGAAATTCTATGCAATATTTTTATGATGTTAAGGATGATGAATCTCAATTTAATAATTAATTTGTTTAATTTTTATTTATTACCTATAAAACTCGGGTCAACTCAGTATATCACACCATCAATATTAAAAAAAAATTATTTTAAATTTTTTAACAGTTTTAAAAGACATCCTTTAAATCTTCCTTCATTTCATGTAGAGTCAATATGGTAAGAATGGGGCTTGACTTCTAACCTTAGCATCAACTTTTATGCATGATCGGCATTGCCACTTGCATTTCTCGGGATGGAAGAAGACTTGCTTATCTGGTGCTTCGAAAAGTGACAAACTTGACTGTAACTTATCCCTAATCTTTGACGACTTGCTAACGCGACAGATTTGAGCTCTGGCTTTTCCTAGCAACTTCGCACCACAACATAAATACCCCACACGGAAAAAATATAAAGGAACCTAGCAACATCAGATTGGCCAAGTCCTTGAAATGTTTTCCACGGCTCAAGTCAATGGAGTAAACTATACAGAAATTACTCAAGAGAGCCAAGCCCCAAATTACGTTTTCACGATAACATCATTTGCAGAACAGTGAAGCTCAAAAAAACTATGTCTTTGGAAATGGATCTCTCTGTAGTTTGCTTGTTGATGCTGGTCCTTGTATGTCATGGAGATGGCCATAACGAAACGTTCCAAGAAGCAAAGTGTAAGAAGCATGGTCCGGCCATAAGATTTCCATTCAGACTCGACAAGCAGCCAGAGGACTGTGGCTATGATCCTGGGTTTGTTCTATCTTGCAATGAAAGGAACGAAACATTGTTGCACCTACCAACTTCTGTGACGCTCAACATCAAGAAAATTGACTATAAATCACGGTTAATCATTGCAGCTGATCCAGATAACTGCCTCCCAAGACAGCTTAGAAACTTCAGTTTATCTAAATCTCCTTTCAAATTTGCGGACCAGTACCAGTATGATTATACCCTTTTCAACTGTACATCAAAGCATGGAGATTCTTATGAGCGGATACCTTGCCTTAGTGTTCCTGGATATGATATCTATGCCTATAGTTCTAATTATTTCATCGGTGATACAGACCTGACTTCTTGTACCAAGATGTATAATGTTACATCAATTCCATCGGAAATGATTCGCGGTGATAATATTCTTCACTTGAACTGGTCAGAACCAGCAGCATGTGGAGTTTGTGAAGAACAAGGCAAGTTCTGCGGATGGAAGAATAACAATACTAAGCTTGAAACTGAATGCTATAAGAAGCCTAAATCAAATGAAGGTACGGTCTGTATTAGATTCTGCTTTAGTTTTCTGCAGCCAATCTAATTCTTTGTGCTTAATTTGGAACTATGGGATGACATCTTTAGTTAAGAAAATCAAATATTTTCACGAGTTCTTCAATTTTAGTTATGAAACATGTAGTTTTCAGGTCATGCAGGTTGGTTGCTTGATACTTGTTGAGATTAGTAAATTGCACAAGATAGTCATGGTTTACATAAGATCCACGAATTATGATTGTCGAATGCGTGCTATTAAAGAATCTAATGTTACCATATATTTTCTCTTACAGGCAAAATAAGGAAGATAGAGGGTGCGGGTGAGATTTCTGCAAATTTGGAAGTTTTAGAATTGTTTCCTTATCTTGCATCTTCTAAACTATCTTGATGAGTTCTTGATAAAGAAATGTTTTGTTTGCAGTTGCAACCGTGGGTTCGGTTCTTGTATTACTGGTATTGTTGGCAGCCTACCGTGTCTACAGCTCTGATAAAGCAGCGAAAAACAATCAGAAAAGGATTGAAAACTTTCTGGCAGATTATAAAGCTCTCAAGCCCGCAAGATACACGTATGCTGACATTAAAAGGATTACGGATGAGTTCAAGGACAAGCTGGGTCAGGGAGCATATGGAACTGTGTTTAAAGGAAAGCTTTCTGATGAGATCTTTGTTGCTGTGAAGATCCTGAACAACTCAACAGGAAACGGAGAGGAGTTCATCAATGAAGTGGCAACAATGGGAAAGATCCATCACGTCAATGTTATACGCTTAGTTGGTTACTGTGCTGATGGATTTCGAAGAGCTCTGGTCTATGATTACCTGCCAAATGAATCACTAGCGAAATTTGTATCTTCAGAACATGGCGAAACCTCCAGTCTTAGCTGGGAGAGGCTTCAGGATATTTCTCTTGGCATCGCTAAAGGCATCGAATATCTTCACCAAGGTTGTGATCAGCGAATCCTCCATTTCGACATCAAACCTCATAACATCTTGTTAGATGACCATTTCAATCCAAAGATTTCTGATTTCGGTCTCGCAAAGCTGTGCTCCAAGGATCAGAGTGCCGTGTCCATGACTACAGCTCGAGGAACCATGGGGTATATTGCACCTGAAGTTTTCTCTAGGAACTTTGGGCATGTTTCCTACAAGTCTGATGTTTATAGTTTTGGAATGGTGTTGCTTGAAATGGTCGGAGGGAGGAAGACTATCGATGATAAGGTAGAGAACAGCAACCAAATCTACTTCCCAGAATGGGTCTACAACAGCCTGGATAAAGGAGAAGAGCTGAGAATCAGAAATGAAAAGGAGGGGGACGCGCAAATCGCAAAGAAGCTGACTCTTGTGGGACTGTGGTGCATTCAGTGGCACCCCGTGGATCGCCCGTCCATGAATACTGTCGTACAAATGTTGGAAGGAGAAGGAGACAAGTTAACAATGCCTCCTAGCCCTTTTGCTTCTGCAGGTCCTGGAAGAATGCATGCAAATATGCCAGGGAGACCTCATTATCAAGCGTTGGAAGTGATCTCTGAAACAGAGTAAGCATACAACGATCAAGTAGTCAAGTAGAAGGGCTACGCAAACATATCTGCAGAGAGTGGGGCGTTCTAAATCTTTTAGGGTGTGTAATATTTGTCCAACTGAAAGCAAGGCATGTAATATAATCTTCGTACATTGAACAATGATGGTGTTTGGATGTATTACTGACGCCAATATGATCAATGCAAACTAAGTATAATATTTGGACTTTATTCTTTTCGTTCTCAAAGTGATCAGAATGGCTGTCATTTCTTGAGTTCAATTTTTCCTCCTTCCCCTATTTTGGAAAAGTCTATGGTACCAAACTAATGTTTATAATGAATTTTTCACCAAGAATATCACCTCTGCTAATGGCAGGCATTTGCTTGTGCATTAAAAAAAAAAATTCGTGCTCATATAGAAATTCCCACAAACATTTTTTCTTCACGCTCGATTGAGTTTTTTCTTGGAAATATAATCTTGCTTCTCATGCTGAAGTTCTTTCAAAAGGTACTAAAGAGGGCTGTAATGGCATTGAGTCAAATGTTCAAGATATCTGATTCAATACCTTTGTGTTTTGAGGAGTCACGGAAGAACAACTCTGAATATTCTTTTATCTTTATATTATGAACATGATTATTACTTAGCCCTTCATATTTGAAAGCCTATGACCTGTCATTTTCTCAAAGATAATTTGCAAACAGTGATCATTTTATCTCATGTTTTCTGGAGAGGTTTATTTTTTTCTGGAGAGGCTTATTTGATCAACTTTATTTCGAGGTTTGTGAGCCACATATCATGCCCCTTTGATGAATGACTTGGAAAGAATATCTATAGAACAAAAATAGTCTGATGCTGATCGCTCTCACTTTTGAACTACCATTTATGTTTCTAATATTAACAGGGGATGAATCTTTTTGATTTGATTACGACTGCTTTGGAGACTGCAAATTATCATCAAAATAAAGTTATTCTTGAATTAAAATATCGTATATCAAGTACAGTAAAGACCAGACAACTATTCAGCCAAACCATCGCATGTGGAGTTATAAATACAGAAACATGTCCTTCCAAAAAGCGGAACATTCCTCAGTTTACATTTGAGGATAAGAATCTGCATTATCATTTACCCTAACTAAGCTTGTAGCCTACTCTTTTTTCACCAGAGTTGCATCCCCTGATTGCTCTGCAGATGCGTTGGAAAATTCTTCCTACAGCCAGTAATTCCCCACAACTCTTCGAAGGTAAATATCTCAAGTTACTGCTGCCAACCATATTGTTGGTTGCGGTTTCCTCCCATCATGTTTGAGCCACGCCCAGCACCAGAACCACCGTATGGACCACCTTGAGGATAATTTGGAGCACCAACTCCATATCCACTACCTCCTCCACGTGGAGCACCACCAGGCATGCCAGTGGAAGGATATGGTGGGGCTCGTCCTTGTGGAGGATATGGACCGCTGCCATAACCTCCTCCCCCTTGGCCACCATGACTCGGGTGGTTGTATCCCCCACTTGTTCCACTTGAAGGGTATCTACCTGGACCAACTGGAGGTCCACGAGGCCTCCCATAATGTCCGGGACCTGTAACTGGGGGCTGAGAACCATGCATGGACTGATTAGGCCCTGTCCGCATTTGGGGACGTGCACCAGACTGCTGAACAGGTAGAAGGCGGGAATGCGGCTGTGGATGCTGTAGTTTTTGCCTTTTGGCATTTTCTTCATGCTGTCTTTGTTGCTGGCGCTTTTTCTTTGTCTGAAACTCATGCGATGATTCATATTTTGGTAAACTGAACCAGAAAAAAAGGAAGTGAATCAATAAAAATACCAAGTAAAACAGTCCAATAACATGTACTAGATAAAACCAAACCTCTTGGGGTCACATGGTGGTGGGTCAGTCCAGAAATACTCAGCATCAAGCGCATCCTTGGCTGAAATTCTCTGTTTAACGAAAACATCATAAAATGAAATACTCAGCATCAAGTGCATCCTTGGCTAAACCATATAGAGGAACATAATTAATTGATACATGTGGATAATCAGATTTCTTAAAAGTGAAACGACAGGTATATATGCATCTGTTATGCTCGTTTATTTATTTCTTTATTTATTAACCGATACTATGATGCATCTTTCGAAATAGAAATAAATTGCCTATATCAGCTGGTTTTATTTTTTTAAAAATCAATCATTTAAAGAATCATATAGAAGGCCCTGAATTTACTAAATGCATTTACTACATGAGATACAACAAAAAGTAAGCCTGAGAAATCCCATCCATCGAACCAATTTCCCCTTCAAGGTATATCTTCTGAAATCAATAATATTCTGTACTGACCTTTTTGCAATGATCAAATCAATTTAGCAAATTAAATGAATTACTTTTCACATGAACAAAATTTCAAACACCAAACCAATGGGAGGACACAACAGGCATCTGATCAAAATAATCAATAAAAAAACCCAAGTGATTTGTGTATTCTCCAGCATAAAATGGAGATATATCTACTAAAATGATACCTGAGCAGGATCAAGAGCCAGCATCCTCTCCAGCAACTCCAAGGCATGGCGGTCAAAACTGTGACAGAAACACAAGTAAATAGATATCATAGATGCACTTTGACTAATCCAACAACTACACACATCTTGGCTGGTCCAAGTGGTTTGTGTAATCCCCACTTTCCCTAGGATTCAGGTGTTCTCTGCGACCTGAGAGAAAATATACTTGGCCATGCCAATGACAAGTCCTATATACCAAGAAAAATAATAACAATAACCCAACAACAGTGTCAAATTCCTAAAACATGGAGACGTATAAGATAGATTCAATCAAGTTATCTCACTTACTGTCTAAAAACCTCTCTGAGACGTCTCTTCATAGGCCTTGTTGGCTTAAAATTGTTGTACCAAGGAATCTTTGAAACTCCAGGCCAGTTAACCTCATCCGGAGCTCCACACAGCTCAAAAATCTTATTTAGTTGTTCAGGCTGCAGCACTCAACCAGAGATACTTCATGACATTGGTATGATAACTACACCTTTAGTTATGACCATGAACTAAATATAAGCAGCAAATATGTATAAACTTTTCAATAAATTATTATTTCTTTTCTTAATACTAATTAGACAATAGAAATTCCGCAAGAAAAGTCTAATGCCAGCACCACCCTATCAAGCATAATCTATATATAATACAACAATTATAATCTAGCATCTCTAATAGTACATTCCAGAATTAAGCAACAAATGATTTACCTCATCTTTCCCAGGGAAAATTGGCTTTCCATGCAGAAGTTCAGCAAAGATACAACCAACAGACCACATATCAACAGCTGGACCATACTTTGTCGACCCAAGCAGCAACTCTGGGGGCCTGCTCAAAATGGAGAGCTAGCAGGTGTTAAGACTGTTTTACTTTCCTCATTTTTCCAGCCTTTAACTTTTAGCAGGAAAGAACCAGTTTATATTCCTTAAAAGAAAGCACTAACTTTCATTATTCTAAGTTCAAGGTGGCATATTTATTGTTTACCTGTACCATAGAGTAATAACACGATTCGTAAGATTTGATTGGTGCTCATTTGAGAATGATCGGGCAAGCCCAAAATCAGCAAGCTTCAGATTACCCTCATTGTCAATAAGAAGATTAGATCCTGCATTAAAAACAAGATTTCGGGCCTCAAGAGGTGAAAAACAAGATCCAATAGTAAGTTAGCTTGCTTTAACAACTACCTTTAATATCTCTATGAAGCACTTGATTTATGTGACAATAGTGCAGCCCTGTTAGAAGCTGCCTCATGTAGCACTGCAAGAGAAATAAGCAAGAGTTAGAAAAGGACAAAGCAAGAAAGGGCAAGAACTGCTACACATGATATTCTTATTGTCAAGAAAAAAGGAAGTTCATTGGGTTCTATTAGAACACCTTAATCTGTGGAACTGTAAATCTAATCCCAGGACGATCAGCAAGACCTGTCAAATCATGGTCCATGTATTCGAAAACCATGTATATCCCACCTTTATACTTGTTATCATCTGTAAACAGAGTCAGAAACCAACAACCCTTGATTTCAAATAAGATGAATGTTTTGCAAAACAGACACAGACCAATTGATAGGCAATGCACATGCAAAGTAGAGCACTTGCCTGGCTTTCCTTGATCATCTTTCTCAGGGCCTGAAAACAGTCACACAACATAAGATATCTGAAGTAAACATATTAACAGTGCAGTTTGAGGTGAATAAAGAATGCAGCACAAGTAACTAAGAGTATTCATAGCATTACCTTGAGATGTCACTATCTCTTTCAGCTTAATAACATTTTCATGGTGTAGCTTCTTCAGAATTTTGATTTCCCGTATGGCTGTTATAGGAAACTACAAAAATACAAGTATTGTTTAACATTACCTTGAGATGTCACTATCTCTTTCAGCTTAATAACATTTTCATGATGTAGCTTCTTCAGAATTTTGATTTCTCATATGGCTGTTAATAAATGTTTTATTAAACAGTCTATTCTACTAGCCCCTTGAAAGTTTAAGATTGTTGGTAGAAAATACAAAATCTACAAGTTCAGCTGGAAGCTACAGATGACTTACCATCAGCATCGTCTTACAAAATCATGAGCTCAAAATCACGAATTACCAATTGATCTATCTATATAAATAAATATGTTTAACAAGAAAATAAAACGCACCCCTTCTCTCTCATTGTCCATTCTTATTTTCTTCAAAGCAACTATTTCACCTGTCTTTATTTCTCTAGCCATGTAAACCTGGCTGCAAGAAGAAAGCGAAGCACACAAGTGCAAGTCAAGTTCCTGCTATCACTGTCAACAATCACAAAAGAGCAAGTACAAGAAACAAGATTTCTAGAGCAGAAACTAAAAGATCACAAGCTCTAGCACAGGAAAATATTTTTTTCCATCATTGTCTTTATTCAGGCAATCAAACATGCATGAAAGCTCCACTTCAATAATCCAATGATATTTTGCATGCATAATAAGAAATAAGAATATAACAGCTATTACAATGAGAATTTTAGCTTAATGGTATTCTTGCAAAGAAAGATGGGCTAAGACTCAAAGTCCCAGCTTTGACAATACAGCACTAATCTCAAATATGCATGTTTTATGATGATTTTTCTTCTTTTTTCTATTAGATCTTTTATGTTACTTTTTGTTGTATCTTCGAAAGCTAGGGTTAATTTCTCTAAATATTTTGTCAGTAGCTTATTACATATATAACAATTAAACAAATAAACATCTAGCTTGCAGGAATGATACAGCCATGGGAAAATGATTTCTCCAGTCATTTTGAAAATATTTTCAAAGTCAATAATTTAGATTCTTAAGTGATTTCCACATGGAATAGTAGCTAGTGTAAACTTTATTCTTGATAGCACAAATAAATTGCTGTTAGGTCAACAATTTGTTTTGGGATTTTATTTTTTGCATGGGCATGTGTAAAACGTCTTCCCTTTCCTGCAGGAAGGGGGTTAGTTTGGAATTTAGTAGTGCTAAAGACTTTCAGGAAATTCCGAGTCTTAGGCTTTTCTTTTGCTAATATGTTCCATTAAACCTACTGGTATTTATGAATATTAATCCTATTTAGGACAAGGATGTGTATATCAGTCACTGTCTTGAGACATCTAAATTCTAATAACAAAACTATGACCTTTTGGTTTGATGTCAAAACTTGAAACCATGTGTAACTAATTGGTTTTCTATCATCTCCCCCTCCCCTGTTTTTATCACACTATTTCTTTCTAAAAAATTCCAGCAACCTACCACAAAACATCCTATTTGCTTAAAACATCTCCCAAATATAGTCACATTCAATTATGCACCTTCCACTCTCTCTCCAAAAATTTATACTTGAGAGAATGAAGAATAGTTCAAGAATAGTTCAAACCAAGCAAGGTTCAGATGATGTAATTTTCTTTGCTTCATCATGGCATCTTTTGAAGGATAACCCTAACGAAATATACAAAGAGGTCAGGTCAGCAAAATCTTCTATTCAAGTAGTCCTTAACTTGTCTCCTAGGAAGAATATGTTATTCTCCATTTTTGTTCATTATCCTTTTCTCTATCTTATCGAGGTTTCTTTTTCTAACAAGCAAAAAAAATCACACAAAAAGCTAGCTAATTTTATGCTTAGCTAACCACAAGATAAAGCAAAGGCAGACCACTCCAAATACCTTAAATCATGTTTAATCACTTACAACACCTCGAAGACCAAACTCATGATTCCAAGGAGACACAAGCATCACAAAATACCAATAACACATGAATCAACATAATTGGCAAAATCCATGTAGCACATCCAATTTTGATCTCTCCAATATATCCCCAAAGCAACTATCAATATCCAATCAACAACCTTTTAAGACATCCGATAGAAAAACATTTTAAAGTAAGTAATGCTTTGAAACCTGAAAAAAGCTTCTAGCAAATTGATCTCAAATACAGACATTAATAGATGACTAGAGTTGCATCAAAATATCGCTGCTTCCATTGCCTGTATTCATGATGGTTTCATTAAAAAGTTCTTGATACAGAGCATTACTCTTTTAAAACGCAACACCATAAACCCCTAGTTTACTCTACATGCCCGAAACCCTACCACCCACAAGTTAAAAGAAGCAATACTGAGACAATATTTAGCACGTGATCGGTCAAAGATTGTTTCCTGAACTTGAAAAGAAAAAAAAAAAGCACAAAACCCTAGCCTATGTATATGCCTGTAAACCCTGATGCTAAATTTCTATACCCCACAACGCCAAAAAAAGAAAACCTTTCTTTCTCTAAATGCTTGCAAGCCCTGATGCTAAATTTCCAGACCCAATTGAAAATCAACACCCACAAGCTAAAAGAAAGAATCTTTACTGCAAAAAATTGAGTCCATAATATTGTTTATTGGAGATTAGTAGAATTTAAAAGAACCCAAAAAAATCCAAACTTTAAAGACAAGAAAAAAAGAGGAGATTTGATAAACTAGACTGACCCATAAGTGCCTTCACCAATCTGTTCTAATTTCTCAAAACAATCAACGCTTCTCGAACCCCAATAAGGTGATTCTGTCAGGTTAAGTTGGCCTGGCGCTGCTAATGCTCCTGCTGCGGCCATCTTTTTTTTTTTTTTTGTGCTCTCTCACGCTGTCTTTCAGCACCAAAATATATTCAGAAAGGGAAGAGCTTGCGTTTAATGAGAGAGAGGGTCGGTGAAAGATTTTTTTGTGTTTCTTTCAGGTTCGTTTCTTGAAAATCAGAGTACAGAAAAGTCCCTAAAAGAAAACTAATGTTCAATTTGGGTTCTTTTAAATTTGATTTTTCTTTTATTCTTTGTGTACTTCTATTTCATGTGTTGTTAAAAATAATCCTTTAAAAGCATCTAGTAGGTGGTTTAATGATAAAAACTTTAGGCTAAAAGGTTCGTTTCTTTTATGATCACAAGTTCGAGTCATGTGGTTGCTAATATGATGGCCACTGTAGGCTTACATGGTCGTGAACTTCAGGGCTCATGGAATTAGTTGAGGCATGCACAAATTGACATGTACATCCACGTTAATAAAAATAAAATAAATAAATAACCCTTCCAACAAAAAAAAACTTTTATTTTCTCAAATAACCCAAAAAAAAAAAATTCAACCAAGATCTTTGGAATTTAACTATTCTAATGGGTCGCAAACAGCTATTTTAGCCTATAAATATATTAAGGAGTGGATGGAAAAAATTGATAGTGTTTTTTGAATTTTAAAATTTTTTACTCAAAATTGGAAATTTGTTGTATGTTCATGATCCGTTTTACTTTATTTACATAAGAATTGCATCACGCGTTTTTGTCATGAAATTTTTTTTTTTTTTAAAGAGATTGTTGAGGCACCATGGTGCTGGACACAATTTTTTTTTTGTGAATTTTTTCTAAAATTTTATTAGTTAAAACTCTCTTTTTTTGTTTATAAAAATATATATTCATTTGTTTTTCGTGACTTGGTTTTTAAACAAGAATATATCATGATTTGAGAAATAGATTTTAATAAAAAAAAGTAAGAAAATTATTTCTTGATTATTTTTATGTGATTTTATGTAAAAATATAAAAATAATTAATTTGAAAGAATTGAATAAAATTTTCAGAAAAAAAAATTAAAAAATAAATATTTTATTCTTATTGAATATTCATGAAAAGTCTTTAAAAGAAATGATGCATATTAAAGTTCATATATAATTATTTATAAAGTAATTACCAACAATATTTGAAAAGTATTGTATAATCATATGCTTTTTGTAATTATTTCAACTGAAAAAAAA
>Ga0325403_1000689_pt1 | contig 25450 bp, 17 predicted proteins | sample PopdelMetagenome_19_FD_205665 | JGI IMG/M metagenome (GOLD analysis project Ga0325403, IMG submission 205665) | Populus deltoides microbial communities from Bellville, Georgia, United States - Xylem-PdKOR-R4 | ecosystem: Host-associated > Plants > Phyllosphere > Stem > Wood/Secondary xylem... | reverse complement strand
AAAACTTGTTGATTGATATGTATGTTGCTATGTATGTTGAAAAACTCAGGAAATTAGCATTCATGATGATTTTTTGATTGTAATGGGGGCATTGTATGTTATGGGTTGGCAAAATATAATGTATTAGAGAGTAGTTAACCACAAGGGATATTCATGTGGATGCGTGTTTATCACTAAGAATCACTATAACCTTGTTTTTCATTTTCGTTGGCAACTTGGAATGTGTAACTAATTACAGACTTTAATGAAAAGAGGATTTAAGAAAGATCATTAGAAACTCAAGTTTGTTCAACCCATTAGAATAGTTTCTGCATTCATATCCTTCATCTATATAACAAGGATCTTGCATTTTGCATCAGATAATAATCTATTGATGATTTTTTGTGGCTAATTTTTATTAGTTAATGAAAAGTTACTTAAATTATGTATGAATTTTTATTTGAACCATGTATTTTAAGATGCTTGAACTATGTATGAATTTTTATTTGAAACATGTATTTTAAGGTGCTTGAACTATGTATGAATTTTTATTTGAAGCATGAATTTTTTTAATGTATTTTAAAATTCCTTACGATTTTACGATTTTACAATCAATTTTTACGATCCAAGTTTATTTTGCATTTTCCGTGCTGTGTCAAAAATACGTTTTTAAGAATCTTGGGGCAGTACATTATGATTTTGACCATTCTGGTTTGTGATTTAAAGTTTATGATGGTTTATTCCTTTTTGTCTTCTTTCTCTTTATTGAATTTTAATATTTCTCTTTATTCTTCAGCAACTCTACTCCTATATCTAGGAATATTGGCATCTCTGGGGGTGTTGAATTTATCAATCCTGTAATAATGGAAGGTGGCAAAGGATTTCTATCAGAAAGCTGAATAATCTAGGCTTTGACGCAAAGCCAGCTTTATCTCCCCAGTATAGTCCAGCAATAATGGAAGTTGGCAGAGGATTTGCAATGTGATTTCTGTGGAATTGGAATTACTCCTCCATGCGTGTGATTTAAAGTTATATCTGCTACAAGAGCGTGTGAAAAGGCAGTTTATCATCATGTCAGAATTGAAAATGTGGTGCAAGAGATTACAGGGATGTTAGTGGTTTAGATTTTCTTTTTGGGTATTTTAACATTGTTTGGTGCTGATCGTGGTTTGATATAAAGTTTATTGGCTCTGATTCAAATATGTTTTTATGAAATCTAGGTTGATTTTGTACTGCAATAATAAAATACCATTATTTTAACAAGGTGTTTGCTGAAATGCCACTATAAAAGTTTTAGCTCTTCCCAAGGTTGTAATACTAGTTTGATAACAAGGTTGTGATATTAATTAATATTGCAAGGATTATTTAGTCATTAAATGAAAAATAATGACAATTTTATAAATAAGCAAACATTATTTGTAGACGATGATGTTAAATGTTAGCTCGCATATAAAGTTGAGGATGTAAATTATAATTTGTTAAGCTATAATGGGTGATTACATTATAAACCAAACTACAAGATGTTAAGGATACTTTTTCCAATTTCCTTTTAAGTTGGTAGATGGACTGAAAAGTTGAAAATGTTGAATTTAGGTAACACAACAACCTGTAAAATAAGTTTCATGTTGGATTTAAAAGATTCTCTTATGCTTAAGCTATTACTGAAGGTAGAGGAAAAGAGTTTTAGAGGTTGTGTTATGTGAGTTACAACAGTTAAAGAAAATAATTACTTAGAAAGAGATTGTGAAGGAGATGATAGCTTGAAAGAAGATCAAGATAACTTATCTTTGAGTTTAATGCTATTTACATGGCCTTGAACCTACATAGACGTGTTCATACAAAGGGTAGAGTGGTAAATTTATTTTCCACTTACAGTTTTAGACTTTTCAAAAACACAAACCTAGAGTAACAATAACTATACGTAAAATATGCTTGAGTTTTGGGTTTTGTTGGGTTTTATCACTACAATATTTAATAGTTTTACTGACGGAATTTTTTCGTTGGCGTGAGATTAACACTCCATCGACGAAAATTTTACCGACTAATTCATCGACGGAATGTGTCCGTTGATATACTGTTCGTCAGTAATTCCACTATCTGTCGTTAAAAAAAACTCGATGGTTTTACAGTCGAAAAATACTGATGAAAATACTTTGTTAGTATATTTCCATTGGTGATAGTGGCATATGAAGTAATTTTTTCAAACTCTCTTGAATATACCAACAGATAGATTCCGTCTATATTCATATCAGGAAATTACCGACAAGTACTTCCATCGGTGATAGTGACATAGGCAGTAAATTTGTTCCAACTCTTTAAAAAATACCGACGGATGGATTCCGTTTGTAAATTCATCCATGATAATTAAAAAATATTTTTAAAAATAAAATTGTATAGAATAATTAATATAAAATTGTATGGGTAAAAAAAGAAAATAAATAAACAAATAAAATTGTATACATTTGAAATATGTAAAAATAAAATTGAATAATATAATAAAATTTTATATTAATAAAATCCAAATATTCATTACAATTTTATTTGTACAAATAAAAATTAAACTAGAACAATGGTGGCGCTGGAGGAGGAGGCTAATCGTTCCAGGAACCATACGACCATAAAGAGGGCTCACACGTACCTCCCATTTGTGATCTCATGTCCATCACTATTTGATGGAGTTATTCATAGTCCACTGAGAGTCGCTCATATTTTTTGGTGAGATGAGCCATGTGTTGTTGCAAGGCCACGATCTCTTGAGACTGGGTACTCGATACCGATTGGGAGCTTTCAACGGTTGAGATACTACGAGCCGTTCGCAAGTTTTGGCCGTAATGTTGGAAAGTCCGTACATCTGATTTTTATCGATTCCATTAGACGATCCTACCTCCATCCACAAATCCAGATTGAAACCCAGGTGGGTCGAAGGATCATCCCCGTATCTCTTCCTCAATCGGCTATTGTATGTCTCCTGAAAATTAAAAAAGAAATCATCAAATTCAATTCAAGAAAATAATAACTTACGAAACAAATGGTTCAATAAACATACCATGAAGTGTTGAGTGCGGTTGTCAATGAATTGTTGCACCTCTTTTAGTGGTCTTCACTTTGCATGTGCGTCTCTATAAAAAGCTTCATTAGGCTCGGCTCACGTCTAAGAAACGTAGCCTATAAGAAAAAAAATATTGCAAGTTAAATATATTTATAAATAACAACAAATTAATTAATCCTTGATGTCATTAACATTAATCTTACTATCCGTTTCGAATGTGCAACGAATGGAACGGAGCCACCGGTGTGTGTGGTAATCGAACTGTGAATTTGCCAGTTCCGGTTCTCGGCACCAGACTGTGAGTGTCGTGTGAACCGCTCAGATGTCACGTGCTGGATATATTGCGCTCATATATCCTCCGGGATGTATGGCGGCCTGAAATCCCTCCAAACCGCCACGTCTTTTCAGCCTTGTAAATCCTTATCTCTAGCGTATTTTTTTGCTTTTTTCTACGCTTCATACCAAAATCATGCAACCTACATCCATGAACAGATTTTATATTAGTTTTTTCTTCTACAATTGGACATTGACTGCTATTACCTTGGTTCATTCTCATTGCATTCATAACCATAATCATGTAAGGATTACTGTTGTCATCTACAACTCCATGCATGTTGCTAGCACTAGAAGTTGACCCATCCATCTTTCCTACCTTGCTCTCATTACTCACAAATAGCTTTTTGTGTGCATACCAACACATGTAATCCTCCATGAATCCTTTGTGTGGAAGATGCATCGTTACAACATCTTAATGAATAAACTTTTTATTCTTACACTTCCTGCATGAACATTTAATACTGCCTCCACTAAAATTTCTCAGAATAGATATTGTGAAATTAATAAAACTCTGAACCTCATTACAATAATCCATCATCTGCAATCCTTGTGGTAAATCTCGATACATCCATGAACGATCATCCATGACTTCTATCGAACCTCTATAAAACAATGATGACAACATATATTAATTAACTAAGTTAAGTAAGATTATCCAACTTACTTTCAAACATCTCTTAAATATTCAATATCAATTATCTATGACGTAAATACAAATTTATACACATTAATTTATGAGAATTACATCTCGACAATAAAATTGATAAAAATTAAAACAGGCTCGTTAAACAAGTCATTGTTTATTTCATTACAACACACTTAAGTCGAAAAATCGATATAAGTTTTAACAATTTATAAACAAATATAATTTTACAAAATCTAAAACAAACAAGTACCAAATTATAGATTCATACTACATGTACCAAATTATAAATCCAAACTACATGTTTGAGAAAAAAACAATAAAACAAGTAAACTAAACACCCAAACAAAATACATATTCTAAAAAAAAAACCAATAATAAAATTGACATTTAAAATTGTATTAAAATTAAAAAAAGATAGATTTACTTACTAAAAATAAAAAATCCACAATAAGTCAGAACACGGATACTAAGACTAGAAAAGATTTTGTTGAGATGAGGAGGCAAGGAGTTGGTTGCTGGTTGTTAATGTTGGGGGGGGTTGGGGTTAGATGCCCGGGGGGGGGGAAGAAGGAGAAATAGAGGAGGGGAAGGTTGATGGCCTAGTCATATATTAACTATTATCGATAGAATTACCAACATAATTATTTTGTCTGTCTGACCAACATAATAGTCATATATTAATTATTACCGATGTTCACATTTCCAACTTCATGCATGTTGCTAGCACTAGAAGTTGACCCAACCACCTATTCTTCCGTGCTCTCATCAGGAACAAATAGTTCTCCGTGTGCATACCAACACAGGTAATCCTCTATGAACCCTTTGGTTAGAAGATGCATCGTTACAACATCTTGATGCAGAAACTTTAAATTTTTACACTTTCTGCATGGACACCTAATACTACCATCAATAAAATTCCTCGGAATAGATGTTGTGAAATTAATAAAACCCTGAACACCGTTGCAATAATCCATCCTTCGCAATCATTGGGGTGAGTTCCGATACATCCATAAACGATCATCCATGACTTCTATTGAACCTCTATAAAACATAACAAAAATATTGGTTTTCCCTGACATTATCCAACAAACTAAAAAAACACTTAGGTTAAATATTCATTATCAATTATCAACTATCAACGTTTATACATACAAATTTATACATATATAAATTTACGAAAATCACAACTTCATAAAAGAATTGATAACAATTAAAACAGACTCGTTAAATAAGTTATTATTTATTTCATCACAACACATTTAATTCGGTGTAATTTAAACAAAATTTCAACAATTTACAAACAAATATAATTTGACAAAATCTAAAACAAACTATAACAACTACAAAATTATACATTCATACTACAAGTTTTCTTTGACAAATAACAATCAAACAAATACATACATTAACAAAATACATATACTAAAAAAACAATAAAATTTACATTTAAATGTTAAAACTAAAAAGGATAGATTTACTTATAAAAAATGATAAAATCCACAAGAACGAATATTGTGACCACGTACAAAAGTATAAGAAACTTGAGTGCTTGTGTTGAGAAGAGTGGAGAGTTGGGATGGGTGGTTGGCTGCAATTTGGAAGGGGAGAGGTGAGATGGGAAAGAAGAAGAGGAAGAAGAAAGAGAAACAGAGAAAGAGAGTATTGTCGGCAGAGTGGGTATATAATGGCTTACCGACGAAATGTACCCGTCGGTGATTCCGATGGTGAAAATATCATGTCACTGTATGACTATCTCAGTTTCAATCCGTCGGTAAAATCATCTGAAAAAAATCCATGAAAGTATCACGTCACTGTACGGCTATCTCGGTTTAAATCCGTCGGTAAAATCATCTTACAAAAATCCATGTCACCACACTATTGCAACTTTCCAAATAAACTGTATAGACCGTCGGCGATACGGTCAGTCTATACCAACGGAAGTATATTCCAACCGTATCGCTGACGGAATAATACCGTCATTATATACCGACATAGTTGGAAACAGAATTATTCTATCGGTAAAAATTACCGACGAAAAAATTCTGTCTATAGGTTTTTGCTGGTTTTTTGGTAGTGTTCATTGACTGCATTCTCCCTCAGAAAGAGGTTAATTAGTACTGTAATTCTAAATTTACATATTAATCCTGGATATGGACTCGGTATTCCCTGTAGATTAACTGCTTTAAGCCATCCAAATTACATGAAGCCAGCCATTATATGCTGTGATATCAAACTTCTTTGAATTGAAAACAAAACCAACTGGAACTCAAAATCTCAAGCATAAATTAAGAAAAGGAATCAAGAAGAAAATTGGGTGACCCTAGGATCAAAAATATAAATCACCGTCTCTGTCCCCATGCCATTATTTCGCAGAGCAAGATCATCAATGCTAGTTCATGGCCAGCGGCAAGAAACTGCATCCTGAAGCCATAACGTTGGCCCCTACAGGTCCTGATCAATGAGGTAATCACCCAACCTCTCAACTATCATGTTACACTGTCCTGGAGTCAATGGCTCATCATAAAGACCAATAACAAGAGCTTGGGAGGTTTTCTTCACAGTGACGCCACCAGAACCCTGAAAATTGAATCATGCATGCAACAACATTAAGATGTGAAATACGAAAATACTTCCCCACATGTTTAACAACATCCAAGAATTTCAATGCGTTAGTTCTCACAGGTCGCCTTCTGCTAACCACAACTAAACCTAATGAGGCCAGCCTTCATCAATTCTAGATTGATATAAGAAACATACCATGAAAGGTTTTACCATGAAAATTACGTTACATCTGTCTGCCTACCTTGTTGTGCTATCAAAGGGCAAAGAAAAAAACATATCATGCTATTACTAGGTGGTGCCCGTGCCAGCAAACGAAAATGATGCGTCCTACGACAGATCAGGGACACCTAGTTACTGGCTATACTTTTCAATAAAGCAAAAGCAAAAGGCTACCTGTCATCCACGTGTTTCTGTTCTCTTGTGTCCACAAGAGGCTTAATGAAGGAGACTGGCTAAGCATGGCCAAAGTAATTAAGGGCTTTCAAAGGTAGTCAGAACGTGAAGTTCTGTTAGATATATTCTCTTGGTTTTTATATTTTAAAAGTATTTTCAAAAAGAAATTTGAAATTTGAAATTTTTTATTTTTTTATTTAAATTATTTTTTTATATTTTCATATTATTTTAATGTACTCATGTAAAAATATATTTTAAAAAATTTAAAAATATTATTTCTATATATTTCAAAACAAAAAATATTTAATATACTCTTTGGATTAATCATTCATTCAAGGAGTTAAAAGTATTGAATTCCAAGACAGAGAGAGTTAAGAGGAGGGAAAGTTCTCGACAACATCAGTAGCAGAATATCATCAATAACAGTAGTCTTCAAGGAACGAGTCCTTGAATCAAGAAAATGGCAAGTGAAAAGATCATATGATAAAACAACGACTATACAGCTTACTTGCCCTTACGAAATATTTATACTAGTTATGGTAAACGTTAGATATGATGAAAGATTCAGGGTAAAAGGCTTTTATCCGGGAGCACCAGCATTACCCTTCTTGTCATGTGCCAGACAATAATATTTCCACAACTTTAAGCATCCTAATAAAGTTGACACCATAGCATGTTCTCCATTAAAATGACTACACAGTTGTGACTGCATTATAATAAATTATGCTGAATATGGCCCCAGTATAAAACCAAAATCACTGAATTATCTATTTCATGAGAACCAAGGCAAGTAGAAATGAGAAATGATGCAGCACCTTCTTTCCACGGATCACAGCTCCAGGCTCTCCCTGGATCACCATGTACTTTGTGCCACCAAGGTGCAACCCAGTTGGGGCAAGAGATCCAGGCTCATCAAAATCTTTCATGATGGCAGATATCTCCTCAGGCTTAAACTGTAAACAGCCAGCAATGAAATGTTTTGGTCAATGACATGTGAAAGAGGAAAAGAAAAATCCAGTGTAAGCCATATCAAGCAAGAAAAAGGCATTCAACAACAGAAGAAACAGAGGCGATAAATGCATAAAATTGCACAATCCAAACTGTGTATACAGACCACAAATGATGCTCAAAGAATTAATAACAAAATGTTTTTGCAGGCCAAACCGCTACACAGCAAATCAAAACAAAGGTTCAAATACATCCTTTAGAAGATGGATATCAAAAGCAAAACGAAGCCCACCAACATACGATAAATTCTCACACCACTTACCATTTACGTCTTATCATGATAAACTACTTCCTAAATCTAACGGTGCGCCTTCGGAATCCTTAAAAGTCAGAGCCGATCACAAGCTAATTGCCAATTGCAGCATTTTACCAACAATCCATCTTTCAACAATTAACCCAAACAAAATCAACATAGAATTCTTCTTAATATTCATTAACAAGAAAAAACCCTTCATATTTTAATAATTCATTGCCGTTTGCGACAAAAAAATGTCTTAAAAAACAAAAGCAATCCAAAAATCTAAAACCACAAGAAAAAAAACATTTCTTAGTCAATCATTCGTAATAATAAATCAAACACCACATTGAATAACTAAATCAAAAAATAAAAACATTTAAAAACAAGGAAGGAACTCGTGATTAAAGAACAATAAATCAGATCCAATCGAATCTAAATTATAATAAGATATGGTAATTAGCAAACAAAAAAAATTCAGAAAGGACCTTGGGGAAGGTGGCGCTCTGGGCCCACACACTGCCATCATGGCCGATAATGGCGGCAGCCGTCAGATGGTTGCCCTCGATTTCGCACATCAGATGATCATCAACGTATGTTTGCCACGACATCTTCGATCAGAAAATCTCTACCGTTGATTTCTTCTTTTAGGTGTTTCCTTTCGAATTTCTCTCGTATTCTTGGCTTCTGTTTTGAAGTTCTCTTGTTCATAGAAGAGGTATTTATAGTGCTTTCAAAGCAAGAGAGAGATTATGTATAGTGGGCCCCAAAATGAAGGACATGATTGATGATGGTTCTGCCTTAGTAATTGATCGAATCTTCACCGTATATTTCAACATGATTCAATGACAGTCGTTCACGTTCTCCTCCTCAATTGCTTTAAAAAAAAAAAAACTCACACGCAAAAATGACACGTGTGTTAGAATTCTTTTCTAGCCAGGGCAATAATCCCGCGTGGCACCTTCGTGGTCTAGTAAAATACCTGGTGCATATAAAATAATAAAAATCTTTTTTTTTTCCGGCATTAGAAAAATCATCCTGTTTTTTATCCCTTACATGAATCGGAAAGGATAGGAAAAATCATCCGGTTTATCGTTGAGAGCATGGATATAATTGATAAAATAATTTTTTAAATAGTATAAATATAGCTTTTTTAATTATACATATTCCAATAATAAAAAGCTATTTATAAAAACGATTTATATTTTAATATATTTCATGTTAAATTTATTTTTATATAATTATATAAGTAATTTAGATATTTTATATATAATATAATTATGATATTATTAATTATATAATTAATATGAGTAATTTATAAAAAAAATATAAAATTTAATGAAATAATATGAAAGTTAAAAGATATAATTTAAAATTAAACTTAAAATTTATTTCTATGAATATTTTTATTTTTCAGTTTTATATGTTACTGTTAAAAATTTAATTTTTTAAAAGTAAATTCAAATTCAAACTTTGAAAAAAACCGTCAATATTTTAAATTTTGATTTTCAATTTTTTTTTAAAAAAATTCATGCTTTGAAAAAATAACCGCCACCATTTTAAATTTTAAATTTTAAAAAAATGACCGCCAACATTTTAAGATTTCAAAATTTAAAAAAATAATCCATCTATAAATATTCTCATATACCTTAATATTTTTTTCTCATTATTCCATTGTTTTCTCTCCAATCAAAAATATATTTCATTAAAATTCATCATGAATAATTCTAATTTTAATTTTTATGATGCTTTTGATTCTGATGATGACACTCCTGTGTTCGCTTTTCAAGTTGCTGCTGCTGTGGTTGCTGAAAAAGAATTGAATAATCAAGGGCGGAGAACAAGGTATCGTGGCTCTATTTTTGGCCACAATATTGTCAATCGTAATAGAAAGGAAGTTGAGTTAAGGTTATATAATGATTATTTTGCTAAAAATTCTAAATTCACTGAAACTCAATTTCGAAGAAGATTTAGGATGAGTCATCGTCTTTTTCTTCGGATCGCAAATGCAGTGGAAGCTCATAATCCATATTTCAAACAAAGGACAGATGCTCTTGGTGTTCTTGGTTTATCTTGTCTTCAAAAGATAACTGCAGTTCACAGAATACTTGCATATGGTATTCCTACAGATCTTACTGATGAATATCTGCAGATCTTACTAATGCTCTTGGTGTTCTTGGTTTATCTTGTCTTCAAAAAGTAACTGCAGTTCACAGAATACTTGCATATGGTATTCCTGCAGATCTTACTGATGAATATCTTCAGATTGGAGAAAGTACTGCGATAGAAAGTCTTAGAGCTTTTGTCAAAGCAATCGTAGAAGTTTTTGGTGATTGGTATCTAAGGGCACCAAATGAGACCGATATTTGTCGATTATTATCAATTGGAGAGCAGCGTGGATTTCCAGGGATGTTAGGGAGCATTGATTGTATGCATTGGAAATGAGAGAAATGCCCAATTGCATGGCATGAGATGTACACTGGTCATTATCGTGAACCAACTACAATTCTAGAGGCGGTGGCTTCACAAGATCTTTCGATATGGCATGCCTTTTTTGGAATGCCTGGATCATTAAATGATATTAATGTTCTTGATTGGTCACCTATCTTCGCTACACTTGCTGAAGGTCGTTCTGCTCCTGTCAATTATACAATTAATGGGCATGAATATACAATGGGATACTATTTAGCATATGAGATTTATCATAATTGGTCAACTTTTATTAAGACAATCCCAAGGCCATTAGGAGCACAGAGAAAATATTTTACAAGTAAGCAAGAGTCTGCAAGAAAGGATGTAGAGCAGACATTTGGGGTGCTCCAATCTCGTTTTGCAATTGTAAATGGACCTGTTCGATAATGGGATAAAGAAACGCTTGCAAACATTATGAAAGCTTGCATAATAATGCATAATATGATTATTGAGGATGAAGGAGAAATGAACCTTGGATTTGACCATGAACGTGAAGTCAATTCCTTTATATCAGTGTCACATGGTGACATACTAGAACTACATGGTTTTCTTCAAACTCATAATCGAATCAGGGATAGAGCAACTAGCTCTCAATTACAAGAAGATTTGATTGAACATTTATGGGAACTCTATGGTAACGAGTAGAATCATTAGCTTTGAAGTTCTTATGTCATCATAATTTTCAAGTTTTTTATGTTTTTTTTCCCATTATGGTTGTTATCTTTTAAGTTAATTAATCATACTTATTGTTGTTAAGTGTTAGAAGAACTTCAAAAAAGTATTATGAATTGATACCACTTTTATAACAATATATTTAAAATAACCAATAAATTTCTAAATATTTAATTAAAAATACATTACATTAAACAATAAATAAATCTAGTTAATTAAAAATTAAAACCCCTCTTTTGTATAATTTCTAACTTTTTATTTTGAAAATACGCTGCAGAAATTGGATCAAAATTAGAAATATTCATTTTCATAATTTGTTCTTCTTTCTCAATCCTGTCCAATTCTTGTTTCTCTTGACTTTGTTGAATCATCATAGCTTGTTGCTCTAACATAATTTTTCTGTCTTGTTTCTTCTGATCCTCAATTTCAACTAGAGTATCCCTGAATTGTTGTAAGAGATTTGTTACAGTTGTCTCCTCAACTTTATCTTTTCCTTGTTTACGTTTAAGTCGTTCCTCTCCAGCCTTTTGACCAAGTGGTCTATCTTGATAAATCAACGGTTCACTATCTTGGAGCTGATGAAGTTGAACTTGCATTGACATGACTTTTTTGTTTCTTGTTTGACCTTTGATGTTGACTTGCACGCTCAAATTGCCATTTGGGTTCTTTTCTTAAGATAACCCAACAATGTTCTAGTTGAAATCATTTGCCAACATAAGAAGCATACATTTGTCGAGCATCATTAATCTGGTAAGTAAAAAATTAGAGAAATTAAATAATGTTAAAATATATGTTAAACAATTTAATATGAAAACGAATATTAAAATTACCCTTAATTCTTCGGTCATTCCACTTTGCTGACGATTTTCAATTTGAGTAACAAATCCAACAAATTTACCGACTTCTCTATTTATTTCTTGCTATCTATTTGAGATGCTTATTTGGGAATGATTATTCAAGTTTCCTCCATTCTCTACAAAGTAAGCATGTACTCGAGCTCATAACTGTTTTGTTTGTTATTCAACTCCTGTAATTGGATCTTTGCTTGTATTTAGCCATGCAAAGACAAGTAAACAATCTTCATTTGGTGAGAAGTTTTTACTTCTTTGTGATTTTTTTATTGTATGGACATTTAAATTCGAGTATGTTAAGTCATCAATTAATTGAAGAGAATCACTTGGTTGAGAGAGAATATCTTCTGACTCACTCATAAAAAAGTTGGTGAAAGAGCTTGGAAAATTTGAATCCATCTACATTAAAAAAAACCTCAAGTTAAAACCTTATAGGAGAGTGTAAAAGAAGCGCACATTCAATGTGTAACAATTTTGTAGTTTACATACATGTGAATTAATAACAAGCATTGCATCCTACTTGTTCTAACATTACAATTTGACTATTTTTTGGAACTAAGAGAGGATTGATATACTGGTTTAATTGCATTTTCAAAAAGACAAAATATAATTAACTTCAAATTAAAACAGACAATCAAAAATAAATTTTAAATATGCCACTCTATATTTTATCAATATCAACTACCATTATTACTTCCTCTTAATTTTGTCAAAGATAACAACATAAATAAAAAATTATTTTCCTTAACCCATATCAAAAACATAAAATAACAAAGAAATAAAAATCATCATAAATATCAAATTAACAACAAAAAGATCTACAATATCAAGAGATATTAAAGAGAAAATATAAAAAGCTTTTAAATAAACATACATTTTAATTTCAGCTAATTAACACAACCGATGTTATTAATTAACCAGAGAATAATTGATTCTTGTTTTTCTAAATTTGAGAGAAGAGTGAGGCACAATACAAGATTTAAAAAAAAAAAACAAGTTTCTTTCCTTGCTTTTAAAGAAAAAAAACAATGTTGACCAACGACTATAAAAATAGCTGTTGGTAACGTTAATTCCATTTTAGCTATTTTACAGAAACCTGTACAAATAGCTCTTTCCAAATTGAATAGCCATTTTGGCTTCTCTTTTGCCTACTGCGTTGGAATGGTAAAATAAAGAAACAAAAGTTAAAAGGACACGTTTTTTAATTTGCCTTTTCATTTGCCTCTCCGGTTAGAGATGCTCTGATATCTTTTTTTTTCTTTTGCTCATCTATTTTCTCTTTGGACCAGCTATGATGCTAGTATGTTGTTGTTGTGCTAATCATCTCATTTTTTTTTATATTGGCCTTCTGTTTAGTTGTTTGATCTTTCTAATTATATCTTTTGTCTTCGTGTTTTGAGGAGACTTTGAGCTTCTCTTTTGGTTTTTGAGTTCGATCTCGAGTCTTCTGTTTTGTTTAGTTTGGTGTCTTAATTTCTTTGGTGTCGTGACTTGCTAGGCTCGCTCATTCTAGGATGTTGATGAATTGACGAGCTTTGACGTTTAGGGTCCCAAGTTGGTTTAATAGAGATTGTGCTTGTGGTTGTTGTTAGACATATATTTAGTTCATTTAGGCTATGTTCTTACATTTCATGCTTTAGATGGTTCGATGCTCAAATTTTTTTAGATCATCTGGAATGTTTTTTAGCTGACTTCAATGTCATTGCATTTTATGAGAGTTTTTATTTGTTTAAAATGTAATTAGTCCATTTAGTTTATGTATTTTTTTCTTTGATGTTTGTTATTGTTTGTCTTTGGAATACACTTTCTTTAAGATTGTTGATGTGATCATATGCTTATTTGGTGCTTCTCGTCCTCACGATTGATTTTGTCCTTTCATTGTATAGCTAGGTCACCTGCAAATGTTGTTTCCTCCATATTGCTCTGCTTCAAAGGGAGTCTTCTAGATGCTTGATCATTTGCTTAGCTATTTCTTTACTGGATTTTTTGTTTGCCTTTTCTATTGTTTAATTGGTTTTTTTTTCTCAAACTTCATATCTCTTTTTTTTGCTTAGATTGCTTTTTTTTTTTTATGGCCTAGGATGATAGACTATGATTTATTTTATGCCTTTTCTACATGTGGTTGGTCCTTCAATCAATTTTTTTTTATTTTTCCCTTCTCATGCTTACAAATTAAGATGATTTATGATGATTTTTGGGCCCTGTTATTTAGATCACTTTTGGATTTTTTTCCACTTAATTTTCTATTTCATTTTTTTTTTTGTCTTTGTTTAGTAGCCCTTTTTTCCCCTCAAGAAATGCTTGTTGTTCTAGAATTAAGATAACAATAACATCTGAAATGGATGAATTAAGTGTTTCACTAATAATAATAAATATTAGAATGAACTCAATTAATCAATAATATAATTAAAGTGCTTAAAGTAAAGAGTATAAGGATATCAATTGCAAACTCAGTTTTTAATATGGTTCGACAAGTCTACATTCATACCCCAAGCACCAAGCTAGTCTTGAGTATTATATTCTTTACTAATCTTATCCAAAGATTATAATGTTCTTAATGATTTTTTTTCACCACTTGAAGAAATACCATTTTCAAGATTTTTTACCTTGGTAATTACATCACCAATGACCAAGAGTTTCTTACTTCAACTCTTAAAGGATTACAATTTATTTGAAATGTAACAACACTCTCTCAAAAATTAAATAATATAATTGAAACTTACATCTCTATAGCTCACTAAATAGCATTTAGAATGTATGGAGGTATTTAAGTATAGTGAGTGTGAGAAATTATACTCTTGTGCAATAATATGAAGGTTTTATAGCTTGTACATGATATATATATATATATATATATATATATATATATATATATATATATATATATATTCAAATTTTATACCTAATTCTTCAACTAGACAAGCTATATATATAATTCTAGTAAGAAGTAGCCATTTATAACTGTTACTGTTCCTCTGACAGCTTAAACGGTCAACCGGTTCCTGTAGATTTTCAGGTGTTTGACCGTTCCTGTAGATTTTCAGGTGTTTGACCGTTCTTGTAGATTTCTAGGTGTTTATCCTTGATAAACAAGTGGTCCACCGGTTCGCTTGGTATATAGCCAAGTGATCGACCGATTCAACTTAAAATCTAGATTTAACAGTTTTAAGCATGATGAATCTTAAATCGATTAAATGCATATCCATTCTATAATGTATGCAATGTGAAGTGTGTGAATTCATTTTAATTTGTGCTATCAAGTAAGATATAAAAATTTACACAATTAGCACTAAAATAAACCCTTGAGAACTAAGTTTTCATTTGATTTGCATCTTGAACTTGTTGATTTATTTCTTTATTTAATTATTCATGCTTATTGATGATCTTTATATAAACCTGTTTAGATTTAATATCAACCAAGCATATCATTAGTTTATTTTCCTTTAATTGTTATCATCAAAATATATAAATATTAATATGTGACCCAAAGGTCAATAATTTTTTTTTATGATGACAATTAACTAATAAGTATAGATATTAAAAAATGAATCTTTCTCTACATTTTGCAATATTTATCCTTTGAAGACTTTAACAATTATCAACAATCTATACATATATGTTTCTCTCCCTTAATCATATAATCAATTGTTTTATATCTATTCTTTATTCACTCAAACTCTCTCCACCTTTATCATCAACAAAAAGTAATAAGAAAGCATAAAAACATAGAGAAATTAAATATAAAAGTATGTTATAATGTTCAAAATATAATATCTGTTACAATTAGTGAAATGAAATACAAAAATATAAAAAAAATAAAATTATGAAAATGCGAAAGTGTTTTTGCTACAATTGCCTAGAGTGGTGGATATTGAGAGAACATATTAGTCATCGTATCCTGAATATCCTTCTGAGTGTCATGTAGATAGCTCACATCCTCTCGGATATGGTGCGCCTCATCCTTAATATGTTCGAGATGACCTTCCATCTTAGATCTCTATGAACTAGTAGCAACATCTTTAAAAGAGGAAGTTGGAGGTGGCATCGCAAACATATTAATAAACTCATTATCACCACCAATTTCTTCTTTTTCTTTTTCTTTTTCTTCTTCTTCTTCTCTATGCTCTTCCTCAGCATGAACACTTATTTGGTCTTTAGGAAGCCAAACACCTTTGTCATTCAATACAAATTTCATCTTAATAAGGGTTTTGTGATCTATCTCCAAGTGCTTATAATACAATGTTGTATTCATATTTGTTAGCATGATATCAAAATGCTAAAAAAATGATAGATAGACATTGACCATAGGATAATGATTTTTGTTTTTAATTGTTTGTCATAATCATATTCTTCATCATTATGTATGGCAAGTTGATGGGTCTTCATCTAATTATACAATCAATAACATAAATCCATAAAAGTGACCTTATCATAATGCCTATTTTTGAACAAAATATTGTGTTATAATCCTATATAGCAATCTAGGCCTTATGCATCTTTGCACCCGGTGCAAAATCATGTCTCCTGGTATGCATCATTAATGCATCATCATATACAAATCCCTAAAAAATTAGGATAATCTTCATGTAAAAAACATTTGGTCCATCATTGTTAATACCCAAAATGTTGGCTAACATAGCATAATTAAACTTAATTCTCTTATTTTGGATGTTACTAATAATTCTAAGCTTCACAGTTATCCTCATATTAGTAAAACAAAATCCTAATAAAAGTAGGGCATATGGGTTTTTTCATATTATAAATCATACTCCAATCCATTTCATCAAACAATGATTTTCTCTCAAATGCATTTAAATCATCTTTTATGCCTCTTTCAATAGAAATAGTTCTATTTGAGAAAGTAGTCATATGCCTTTCTACATTTTCACTCGGAAAAGAAGAAGGATCATTGGCTTGTTTTCTCCTTAATTCCACATCTTTAGTACATTTTTTAGGTGCCATCTAGCTTTAATCTTCAAGAAATTTACTCCAATTGAGTTTGGTTTGGTGAAATTTAAGTGATTTGAGAGTAGGGTTTCAATATAGGGTTAGGGTTCTTCAATTTAAGGATTTGTCTCTGCTGGAAAATGACAATAGTATTTATACTATCGAGCAAATAGTTGATCGATTGCCTTGAATTAGTTAAATTGGTATATCAATTTAACCTCAAGCTTGAAATTTTTTAATTTTCTCTTTTGGTTATTCTTATACACTTTAAAAGGATCCTTTTCATGTAAGAATTATGTCCAAAACCCAAAGAAATCAAGGGATTAAAAACTAAAATTGTAGGTAGTAGCCAAAATATTTATGTTGTGTCTTAATTGGTTGGCCAGTTGTTTCAAAGGTATGAACCAATCGATTGGTTTATACAAAATACATATATTTCCAATTCTAACCATTTCAGATGTTTTGGGAGACCAAAATACACAACCTTGTTGTTTTAAAAATTAAACCTGACTGAAACCTTAAAATTTTATTGTTCACACAGTAGCTGGTTGAATTGGTATGACAAACCGGTTAATAGTTCGTTCCAAATCTTCATTGTCAATGAATTTTGCAGTAGAACATTTGTTTTTGTGCAAAGATGATATATATTTTATCACTCAAATATGTCCAACTTATTTTCAATAAGATAAAATCTCAAATGTCATTAGTATGAATAAAGCATAAATTCCTTCTTATTTCACAAAATTGATCCTTGCCTAAAGGCTTTGTAAAAATATTTGTTAATTGATATTTTATGCTTACAAACTCAAGTATAATATCATCCTTCATTATGTGATCCCTTCAGAAGTGATGTCTCACTTTGTTATGTTTTATATATGAGTGTTGTATAGGATTTTTAGATAGATTTATTGTACTGGTTTTATCACACTTAATAGGTATATGATCAAAATTAAGTCCAAAGTCTCCTAAGATTTGTTTCACCTATAAGTTTTGTGCACAACAACTACTAACTACTATATATTCAGTTGTAGATAAGACTACTGAGTTCTGTTTCATACTAGCCTAAAATATTAATAATGATCCTAGAAAATGACGTGTTCCACTTGTAATTTTTCTATCAACTTTACACCTAATAAAATCAGCATTCAAATAGCTAATTAAATTCAACTCGCTTGAATTTAGATACCATAACCCTAAATCAACTATACCACGGGATTCTTCAGGACAGCTTGAAAACGTGCACATAGACAAACACTAAATATAATATTGAGTTTACTTGCAATTAAATATAACAATGAACCGATCATACCTCGATATTTGGTGATGTATATATTCTTACCATTTTTATCCATATCAAACTTGGTTGATCTTCCCAAAGGCATGTTGGATTCTTTGACATGTTCCATCTCAAATCTCTTTAATAGTTCTTTGATGTATTTGTTTTAGTTGATGAAGATGTCATCTCTAGTTTGCTTGATTTGCAATTCAAGAAAGAAGTTCAATTCTCCAATCATGCTCATTTTGAATTCTTCTTGCATGCATATTTCTTACAAAGAGATTTATTAGTAGCATCGAATATAATATCATCAACATATATTTGTACAAGTAAGATATCACTACCTTTTTTTTTTGTGAAGATGGTGGTGTCAATTTTGCCAATGTTGAAATCATTATCAATAATAAAAGATTTTAATCTATAATATCATGCTTTTGGTCCTTATTTTAAACCATGTAAAGCCTTGTTGAGTTTAAAAACATGATCGGGAAAATAAAAGTTTTTAAAACCTTAAGGTTGCTCAACATATACCTTTTCAATGATAAAACCATTTGGAAATGCACTTTTAACATCCATTTGAAAAGTATAAAATTAGTATGGCATGCATAAGCTAAAAGCATTTTATGGATTTAGTCTAACCACTGGTGCAAAGGTTTATGCATAATTAATACCTTTTTTTATTATAATTTTTGGCAACTAGTCTAGCTTTGTTTCTAACTATGATCTCATGCTCATCAAATTTGTTCCTAAGAACTCATTTTGTTCCTATAATGGATTGATTTCTAGGTCTAGGGACTAGTTCCCAAACATCATTCCTTTCAGATTGTTTTAGCTCATCTTGAATGGCTAAAATCCAATTTGTATTCTTTCGGCTTCCAAAAAAGAATTGGGTTCTATATGAGAAACAAGTGCACAATGTTCACTAATGTTTCTAATAGATATTATAGTCTTAGTAAGTTTAAAAAGATTACCAATAATTAACTTGGAATGATGAGAGCTTACATACCATAACTCTTTTGGTGGCACAAAAGAGTTAATTACCATCTCATATTGATTGCTTGTGCTTGGTTGGTCTTTTTCTATTTCTTTATTGTTAGCCTTCATAGGGGTCTTTTCAATAAGATTTAAATGTTGAATATTTTTATTAATGTCATCTAAAATCTCAACAATTTTATCGTTTTGAGTTTCCTCAAATGTGACATGCATGGATTCCTCAAGACAAAGTGTTTTATTATTACATACTCTATAAGCCTTATTAGAGGAGGAATAACTAGGAAAAATATCAACATTGGATTTTGAATCAAACTTATCCAAATTATATTTGGTGTTAGGAATAAAACATTTTGAACAAAAAAATTGAAATATAAGATGTTGGGTTTCCTACCTCTTCAAAGTTCATAAGGAGTCTTTTTTAACTCCAGTCTCAAGGTAACATGATTTAAAACATAGCAAGATGTGTTTATGGTTTTTGCCCAAAAACATTTAGGAGTATCAAATTCATTTAACATATTTATTGTTATATGTTGAAGAGACTGATTTTTCCTTTCCACAACCGCATTTTGTTAGGGAGTTTTAGGTGTGAAAAGTTATGATGGTATCTCTCTTCTTCATAAAATGATTCAAACAAATCACTTATAAATTCACCACCATGATTGCTCCTTATGTTTATGATTGAAAAATATTTCTTTTTTCATTTTAAATGTTTTTTGAAAACTTTACAAATTCATAAATAGTTTCATCTTTTGATTTCAAAAACAAAAGTCATGTATATATTGTAAAGTCATCCACAATCACAAACACATATCTATTACCACTTATGCTTCTAGATCTAGTTAGTTCAAGCAGATCTATGTGTATCAATTCTAAAGGGTTTTTTTTAGTAGAAATATGGTTTTTGCTCTTAAAAGATTATTTTACTTATTTACCTATTTGGAAAGCATTACATAACTTTTCCTTTTTGAATTCAATATGAGGGAGTCCTTTAACAAGCTCATTTTTTACAAGTTTAGAAAGAATATTCATGCTTATATGAACTAGTCTTTTATGCCAAAAAAAAAAACTATCATTAATGCTAGCAACAAGATAACTTTCTATCCTTATACATGTATTAATATTAATCTTATAAACATTTCATTTTCTATTGCCAACAAATAGAACTTTATCATTTTCAAGGATAAAGCAACATACATGGTCAAACATAATTTTATAGACTTTATCACTCAGTTGACTAATACTTAGTAAATTATATTTTAAAGAATTTACAAGAAATATTTTTTCTATTGAGAGAGATGACTTACCTCCAATAATACTTTCTTTTAAGTTGTCTTTAAAAGTGACTTTTCCACAATTAATCTTGGTAATGCTTAAGAACAATAAAACATCTTTAATCATGTGTCTTAAGCAAGCACTATCCAAGAACTACTTCTCATATTCCCTTGATTCCTCATTATTGTTTTCAGTTGTCATGATGTACATGTTTGCAACATGCTCTTCATCATCACTTGAGCTAGAGTTCGAGTCATCACTCCATCTTGCTTTCATTGCTCATTTATGATGGCGATTCTTCTTCTTATTTTAAAGGAGATGACAATCAACCTTTATGTGTCTCGTCTTGTTTTAATTCTAGCATATAAGTTCCTCCTTGCTAGATTCTCTCTTATTTCCATCCTTCTTGAAGTTTGAGAACTTCTTATGCCCTGTCTTCTTTCTTATGAAATTTTGGAATTATCTTATGATAAATGTAATGTCCACCTCCTCCTTTTCTTCTTCTTTTTCTTATTTTTCTTCATCCTTATCACTATCAACATGGTGTATGGTTTTGAATGTCAAATTCTTCTTTGGTTTTTCTTTTAATTCTTGCTTTTCCATGACGATTTCATAAGTCATCAGTGATTCAATAAGTTCTTTAAATTAAAGTTTGGTGAGGTCTTTGGCTTTTTGAATTGCTATCACATTTTCTTCCCAAGTCTTTGATAAGGATATAAAAATTTTGCTCATAATATTGGCATTAATATGAATCCTACCAAGAGCATTCAAATTATTAGTGATAGTTGACATTCTAGTAAACATACTGGTTATGGATTCATATGGAAGTATTTTGAATAACTCATATTGATGTACAAACATATCAATTTTGGATTCTTTAACTTGATTTGTACCTTCATGAGTTACTTATTACACACGCCATATGTCCCTAACATTTTTATAAGATGATATTCTATTAATCTCACTCTTACTCAATGTACAATATAAAATGTTCATTGCTTTAGCATCCATAGAAATTAACCTTTTATCCCCATTGGTATACTCACTCATATCCTTAGAAATTATAACACCATATTTGGTTTTAGTATGTTTGTGAGGTCTATTCTCAATAGATAGCCATAAATAATAAGATATGTTATTATCCTAGCTTTATAATATGCATAATCATTACCATTAAAGAAATGTGGTCTAGAGGTTGATGATCCATCATTTTGAGCATTAAAACTAGTAATTGTCATTGTATTCAAAGTCTAAGCAAACTTATATAAATGAGAACTAGGTTATGATACCAATTGTTGTTCTAGGATTAAAGCAATAATAACACTTAAATAGGGTGAATTAGGTGTTTCGCTAATAATAATAAACATTACAATTAACTCAATTAAACACAGTTATCACAAGTAACCAACAATATAATTTAAGTGCTTAAAGTAAAGAGTATAGGGATAAAAATTGCAAATTTAGTTTTTAATGTAGTTCAGAAAGCCTACATCCACATCTCAAACATCAAACTGGTCTTGATTATTGTATTCCTTTGCCACATATTGCAATGGGAATATGTTGGAAGTTACTACTGTTGACATGGTAGAATATGGTGTCATTGCACTATGAGTGACGTGGTAAAATCTAGTGACATGGTAGAATCTGGTGATGTGTCATTGGCATAACAGAATATGGTGATGTGGTGCTTGCGTGTTGAAATCTAGTAACGTGGCTGAATCTTGTGATGTGGTGAAATCTAGTGACATTGCGTTGACGTAATGAAATCTGGTGGTGTGGCAATAGTGAATTAATTTGTTTGAGAGCCTTATATAGTTTACTTTGTTGTTGATATTGTTGTTTGAGGCGACCATGCAAGGAATGATGGTCTTCTTAGTTCCTAATCATGCAAGGCAACAACTAGGGAGGCTTATCTATAATTGGTGACGAAGAGACCTAGTATGTGGGTCGGCTAATCTGTTGTGGGAGGCCAATCTGTTAGTGGAGTGGTCGGTTTGCAACTGTGAGGTGGGAATAAATATGTGGTGGCTAAGGTTATGGGAAAATAAATCTAAGGGCATGTTTGGCTGGTTGCAAATTTTTTATTTTTTTGTCTAGATCAGTTATTGATGATGATAAACCTAGAAATCTTCACAAGCCCTAATAGATTGATTAATTATAGAACAACTAAAAGAATATGCTATGATACCAAATTTGATGCGGAACAATGAACAAAAAAGAATTAAAGCAATAAAGATAAAAACTTTTTAGAGAAAGAAATTAAGAATTAAAAGCAAAGAAAAAGTCAAAAAAAAGGAGAATGAGGATTGGAAAAGTTTGCAACTTTACAATTTTTATTCAATTCATCGAAACTCCCTAATTAAAACCCTAACTAGAACAAACAATTGGGGTTATAGCCCACTAAATAAAATATCCAACAATAACTAAATTAATTCCAATAAATAAAACTAAATAAAATTTAATAACACAAAGGTTGAGTTATCTTTCTTCATCATAGATCATACAAACGTGTGAACTATGTCTAGAGTAATTTGATGTCCTCATCATTTTTACATGTTTGACTATCCTTCTATGAATCATTTTCAAGATAACATTGTTATTTACTTAATGTATCATAAATGTATATAGTAAAAAATATATGATAAATGTATATAGTAAAAGAACCTAGTGGATCATAAATAAGAAATAAGAACAATTTGAGTGTTTCAAAAGAAGCTACCTGCATACCAGCAAACAAGAAAAATATGAAATACAGTTCGTATGAGGTTAAAAAAATAAACTGCCAACTGAGCCTAAACCCTGGGTTTTAAAAAAAGTAATTATTTGATTCAGTATTTCTCTAATTTAAGTGAGCTACACATTGACAATAACGTTTCTAAGGGGGCAAAATTAAAACAACAACTTTGATGTCTATCTCACTTATTATAGCTATAGTAGAAATGAGCTTCCTTACACTACACCATTAAACAGTATTACCGACGGACTGATTCCGTCAGTGTCAGGAATGAAGGCCGTTGGTGAAATAATTACCGACGGAACACGTCCATCGGTATAATAGTCGTCGGTAACTTCCCTTTCCGTCGCTAATTCTGTCACAAATAAAAAAAACCACCCATCGATGGAACACCGACGGTCTTACAGACGGATACGCGCGTGCCAAAATAAAGTTTCCCGCGAGAACATTACCGACGAACTAAATCCGTCAGAAATGTCAACAGTAATTACCGATGGCTTATCCATCGGTAATTATGGCATCGGTGGTAATTTTTTGGCAACTCTCTGTGAAATACCGAAATATCTGTCGGTGAAGCCGTCTGTATGTAATCACCGACGGAATATGTCCGTCGGTAATTATGGCATGGCTAGTAATTGTTTGGCAACTCTTTATGAATCACCGACGGATATTATCTGTCGGCAAAGCCGTCGGCATATATTTAAAATAAATATATAAAAAATAATTTATTAATAGTAAAACTCTAATAAACAAATAAAATTAGATTAAACATTAAAAATATAAAAATAATGTTAAATAATATTCATCCAAATATTCATTACAAATTTAATGTGTTTAAAAAACAGAATTAAACTAGAATAGCAGCGGAGCTGGAGGAGAAGGAGGAGGAGGAGGCTGGTTGTTCCCGAGACCGTACGGCCAAAAAGGCCCTGCACAAGTATCATCACCCGTCTTTGATCTCATCTCCATGACTATTTGACGGAGCTCATCATAATTCGTCGAGAGTTGTTGATATTGTTGTTTCAAGGCAATGAACTCCTCAAACTGGGTGCTTGATACTGATGGAGAGCTCCCAACGGTTGAGACACTACGAGCCGAACGCAAGTTTTCAGCCGTAGTGTTGGAGAGCTCGTAGACCCGATTTTTATCGGGTCCATCAGACTATCCTATCTCCATCCACAAATCTGGATCGAAATCTGGATGGGTCGAAGGATTGTCCCCATATCTCTCCCTCAACCGGCTATTATAGGTATTTTGAAATTTTTTTTAAAAATCATCATTCAAGATGCAATTCAAGAAAATAATAACTTACAAAATAAAATGAATGAACGAACATCCCACGAAGTGCTGAGCACGGTTGTCCACAAACTGCTGCACCCCCTTTTGGCAGTCTTGACTCCGCACATGCATCTCTATAAATAGCTCCATTGGACTCGGCTCACGTCCAAAAGACGCAGCCTATAGGAAAAATAGGTTGAAAGTTAAATATATTACAAGAAACGACAAATTAATTAACGATATATTTCATTAAAATTAATCTTACCATCTGCTTTGCATATGCGTTGAATGGAACGGATCCGCCAGTGTGCGTTGCCACCGAACATGAATTTGCAGGTTCTGGTTGTCAGCGCCGGAATGTGAGTGCTGTGAGAACCGCTCTGAGGTCACGTGCTCAATACATGCCATCCATATTTCCCCCGAGATGAATGGCGGTTTGAATTATTGCCAAACCGCCACCTCATTCTATCCTTCAAAACCGTTATCCCTCGCATGTCTTTTTGATTTTTTTGGGTGTCATACCAAAACTCACGCAACTTACTTCCATAGTAACAAATTAGAATTTAGAACATAAAATTATAAAACAAAAATAAATATTATTTTCGATGTTACCTAGTTGTCGCGTGATTCTCCCATACCCTCCTCACAACATTGTTGTTCGCCCTATCCCACTCAAATTTGTTCTGTGTATATAAATAATTCATATAAAATAAAAATAGTACAAGATATAAAATTATAAAAATCATT